>OOKD01000011.1_pt1 | contig 282970 bp, 275 predicted proteins | sample 1691731 | NCBI WGS metagenome assembly OOKD01 (sample SAMN05831947, study PRJEB22555) | human gut metagenome | isolation source: Skin biopsy | host: Homo sapiens
TCAGCGCGGCGCGCGCGACGGGTGGCGCCCGCATCGCGGCGCGCGGATCGGGGCCGCGCGGCCGCGCTTCGCCGCTCAGCGCGCCGAAGAAGGCGGGAAAGCTGATCCACGCGCCGGTCAGCGACAGCACGAACAGCGGCAGCGCGACCCAGAACCCGAACAGATAGTGCAGGTTGGTGTCGGTGTTGCGATGCCGGCGCCAGCGCAGCCCCCGCACCCACTTACCCACCGTCGGCCACCACAGCCACAGGCCGGTGAAGCTCGACACCATCATGGCGACGCCGATCCAGCCGACCACCTGGCGCCCGACCCCGGGCAATTGCAGGCTGCCGTGCAGCACGTGCAGGAAGCGGACGAGTCCCGCGTTGCGCGGCGACACCTCCAGCACGCGCGCCGTCGGGGGATCGAGATAGACCATGGTGCGGGCCGGCGGCCCCCCACGCGACGCCCCCGCCGCGGCAGGCGCCGCCGCGACGACCACGGGGCCTCGGCCGTCCGGCAGACTCAGCTGCGCGATGCGGTCGCCCGGCTTGAGCACGCGCGCCGCCGCCGAGACATAGGCCGACGGGGTCAGCAATGTGTCGCCGGTCACCGCATAGCGCGCCGGATTGGCGATCCGGTCGAGCGGCTCGTCCCACACCAGCGCGGCGCCGGACAGGGACAAAGGCACGATCAGGATCGCCAGGACGAGGCCGATCCATTTGTGGACCTGGAACCAGGTACGGCGCCACGCCAGTCTGTTCATCATCGTCTCCGCCCGGACACCTTCCGGGTCGCATGGGCGGTATTGCCCGTCAATCGCATCAGCTGTCCGCCCAGCGGCGGAGCAGATTGTGGTAGACACCGGTCAGTCGCAGCACCGCCGGCGCGTCCCGCCCCATGGTCGTCGCGGCGGCCTGCACGCCCTGGTCCAGCTCGAACAGCAATCGCCGTGCGCCATCGTCGCGGACCATGGATTCGATCCAGAAGAAGGAGGCGACGCGTGCGCCCCGCGTCACCGGCGTGACGCGGTGCAGACTCGACGCAGGATAAAGCACCATATGGCCCGCGGGCAGCTTGACCGACTGTGGCCCGAACTGGTCCTCGATCACCAGTTCGCCGCCGTCATAGGCGTCCGGATCCTCGAGGAAGAGCGTCGCCGAGAGATCGGATCGGATGCGGAAATCGGTGCCGCGCTTCATCCGGATCGCATTGTCGACGTGGAGGCCGAAGTCCTGACCGCCCGCATAGCGGTTGAACAGCGGCGGAAAGACCTTGCGCGGCAGCGCCGCGGCGACGAACAGCGGCGACCGGCCGAGCGCGTCGAGCACCATGGCGCCGGCCTGGCGCGCGGCGGCGCCGTCCTCCGGCAATTGCGCGTTGCGCTTGGCGAGCGCCGCCTGCGGGCCCGAGGTCGCGTTGCCGTCGATCCAGTCGGCGGTGTCGATCACGGCGCGCAGGGCCACGATCTCGTCACGGGTCAGCACGTCGGGGATGGCGATCAGCATGGGTCCCTCGGTCTCCTGCCCGCGCCCTTCCGAGAAATCGAAGGCGCGGGCAAGAGTTCGCTTGAGATCAGAAACTGTAGAACAGGCTGAGCACCGCCTGCCGCCGGTCGCCCGGCATCGCCCAGCCGCCCGTTACCACACCATTTGCGTTCAAATTGTTGCGCACATTGGTTAAATACTTTTCGTCGGTAAGATTCTGGATGTTGAGCTGCGCGGTGAGGCCGCCACCGAACGTATAGGCCAGATAGGCGCGGTGGATCAGATAGTCGGGCGCGCGCAGCACGCTGCCGTTTGCCAGGACGGGCGCATAGGTGGTGAAAGAGCCCTGATAGGTCAGCCCGTAACCGACCTCGAGCCCGAACGGCAGTTTGTAGGTGGTGAACAGGCTGCCCGCGTGTTTCGGTGTCTGGATCAGCGGCGCGCCCGCCTGCGGATCGGGCACCGCCGCGCTGTTGCCGCATCCTGCCGTGCCGGGTCGTGCCAGGCACAGGTCGGACACCGACTGCAGCACCTTGCCGTCGAGATAGGTGTAATTGGCGAAGATCGTCCAGTCCCGCGTGATGTTGCCCGATACGCCGAGCGCCACGCCGTCGACGCGGCTGCGTCCGTCGAGCACCTGCAACGTGGGCAGGGCCGGGTCATTGGACGGCACGCGATAATTGGTCCGCTCGTTGCGGAACAGCGCCGCGGTCAGCTCCAGCCGACGGTGCAACAGGCCCGCCTTCACGCCGACCTCGTAATTGCGCGCCGTCTCCGGCGCGACGGCACAGCTGTCGGTGACGATGGCGTTCGACACGCTGACGCAGCCCAGCCGCACCGTCGCCGAGGACGGCGTCTTCGCGATCCCATAGCCCGCATACAGGCTGACGTCCTTCACCGGGTGGAACACCGCGCCCGCACGCCACGAGAACAGCCGTTCGCGATTGACCTGCGGCGCCAGCTGCGCGGGCAGCGGCTGCGTCACGCCGGGGGCGGCATTGGGGATCGGCAGGCTGCGGAATTCCGCCTTCTGATATTCCCAGCGCACGCCGCCGTTGATCTCGAAATAGCGGCCGAGCTCCAGCGTGTCGAAGGCGTAGACGGCGACATTCTGTGTGGTCGATCGCGACTGCGCCGTGGTGACGTAGTTGGTGCCGCCCCGCCACATGCTGTCGGGGGCCGCGATCGACAGCAATGGCAGCGACGCGAGCGCCGACCCGTCTGGGTTGCGCAGCAGCGACCCCGTGGTGATGCGATAATCCTCGACCATCGCGATCGCGCCGATGTCGGCGACGTTGCGGATGCCGCCGCGCGTGCCATGGTCCAGCCGGATGTCGACCTGGTCGGCGAACAGCTGGTTCTCCTGGTCGCGGACCAGACCGCGCGGGCCGGAGGGCAGCCACTGGCCGGCGGGGATGGTCAGCGGCCTTCCGGCCACGGTCGTCGTGCAGGCGAGGCCGGTCGTGCTCGTCGGGCCGGTCGTGATCGGCTGCAACCCGGTGCCCGCGAGGCAGAACGTGCCCTGCGGCGCGCTGGTAACGCTGTACTGCCCGACGCGCTGCCACCGCGTCAGGTTGCGCACCGACACATGGTCGCCGACCTGGTGGCGCAGTGTCGCGGTGAACCGGTCGACGGTGATCCGCTGCGTGTCGAGGTTGCTGTAGCCGTAATAGCCCCTGCGGGTCGTCCCCGGCACGAGGCCGTCGACGATCGCATTGTGGACATAGGGCACGCCATACAGGGGCGTGTTGCGGTCCTCCTGGTGGACATAGGCCAAAGTCAGGCTGGTCGGGCCGCCGATGCCGATCGTCACCGCGGGCGCGACGCCCCAGCGCTCGTACTTCTCGACATCGCGGCCGGGCACATCGTTGTGGTGGTAGACCGCGTTGAGTCGCGCCGCGATCCCGTCGCGGATGCGCAGGTTCGAATCGAGCGCGGCGCGATAGTAATTGTCGGTGCCGACCGCGGCCTGTGCGATCGTCAAATCCTCCGGACGCGGCTCCTTGCTGACCAGGTTGATCGTGCCGCCGACGCTGCCCGACCCGTTGAACACGGAATTGGCGCCGTTGTAGACCTCGATCTGCTGCAGGTTGAACGGATCGGTACGGCTGTATTGCGCGCTGTCGCGGATGCCGTCGACCGTGATGTCGGTGTTCGCCGAATAGCCGCGCAGATTGATGCTGTCGCCATAGCCGCCGCCCCCCTCGCCCGCGCCGAAGGTGATGCCGGGGATCGTCTGCAGCGCATCGCGAAGTGTCTGCAGGTTCTGCTTGCGCAGCACCTGGTCAGAGATGACGGTGATCGTCTGCGGCGTATCCAGGATCGACGCCGTCGCCTTCGGACTTTCGACGCTATTGGGTGCCTTTTCCGCCGTGCCGGTGACGACGATGTCGTCGCGGTCGATGCGGCGTCGCCCGTCCTGATCCTTGTCCGCCGCGCTGGCCGGCGCCGAGGCGATGAAGCCGACGCAGGACAGGGCCAGGAACGAAGCAGTGAAGCGCGACATGAAATCCCCCAATCGCAGTGATCGAGCGCGCTGCTATTGCGACGAATTCGCAGAGTCAATGCTATTGCGATTTATTCTCACATTTTCGAGTTGCTTTCGTTCGCGAACAGCCAGCTGCGCAGGGCGCTCGCCAGGTTTGCCGGCGCGCGATCGGCGATGCGCAGGACGTCGATCTCCGCGACGAGCGCGCTCAGCGGCAGCGCGCGGCTGGCCGCCGCCCGCTCGAGCGCGCGCCAGAAGATGGGCTCCAGGCTGATCGAGGTCTGGTGGCCTGCGATCGTGATCGACCGTTTGACCGGGCCCTGGAAGCCGCCGGGCGGGGGTGAAAGAGACATGGGCACCGTGTAGCGACTATGACTGGCATCGCCCATGACCGGCGCACGATCCGTCCACGCCGGCCCCCGACGGGAGCGATCACCGCAGCCATGCGTTACACTGCCGCAACGAATGCGGGCGCGGTCGACGCGCGAAAGGGACCATACGTGACGATCGAACGCCGGCACGTCGAAAACGGCGGCCTCATCCTGTTCCTGATGCTGATCACCGCCGGCCTGATCCTGATCGTGTCGGGATTTGCGGGCGCATTGCTATGGGCGGCGCTCGCGGCCCTGCTGTTCCAGCCCTTGTTCCAGCGGCTGCTGCGGCGCTGGCCGACACGCCGCAACATCGCCGCGACGGTAACGCTGCTGATCATCACCGTCGCGGTCGTCATCCCCGCGCTGGTTCTCGCCAGCCTCGTCGTCGAACAGGCGGCGGGGGTCTATACGCAGATGCGCAGCGGCCAGATCAATTTCGCCGCCTATTTTCAGCAGGTCCACGACGCCTTGCCGATACGGCTGCGCGATGCCCTCGATCACGCGGGCTATGGCAGCCTCGAACGCGCGCAGGCCCGCCTATCGCAGGCGATCGGCAGCAGCGCGAGCCAGCTCGCGCGTCGCGCCTTCTCGCTCGGGGCCAATGCGGCGGCGTTCCTGCTCGCCTTCGGCGTCGGCCTCTACGTCACCTTCTTCCTGCTCCGCGACGGCGAGCATATCGGCCCCGCGGTGGTGCGCGCGCTGCCGCTGGAGCCATCCGTCGCCCGGCGCGTCGCCGACAAGTTCGTCGCGGTGACCCGCGCCACGATCAAGGGGTCGGGCGTCGTCGCGCTGGTGCAGGGCGCGCTGGGCGCGATCACCTTCTGGATCGTCGGCCTGCCCGCGGCGCTGCTGTGGGGCGTGCTGATGGCGATCGCCGCGCTGCTGCCCGCGGTCGGGCCGGCAATCATCTGGGGACCGGTGGCGGTCTACCTGCTCGCCACCGGCGCGATCTGGCAGGCGGTGGTCGTGGTGCTGTCGGGCGTGCTGGTGATCGGGCTCGCCGACAATATCCTCAGGCCGATCCTGGTCGGGCGCGATACCGGGCTGCCGGACTGGCTGGTGCTCGTGACGACGCTAGGCGGGATCGACGCGCTGGGGCTGAGCGGCATCGTCATCGGCCCGCTGGTCGGCGCGTTGTTCCTCACCGGCTGGGCTGTGCTCACCGAACAGCGGCTCGGCGAACCCGCGGGCGCCGAGGAGGCGCAATAGCATGGCACGTTCCCGCCAAGGCGTTCTGATCAAAGCATTTGCCAAGTCGCGCGCAGTCGGCGCAAGCATGGCCGCACAGGGCTGGCGGAACGGGGGTAGCAGGTGACGAAGGCGTTCGGTCTGACCTTGGCGGCGGCAATGCTGGCGGCCGCGACGCCCGCCTTCGCGCAGGACGATCCGCGTTTCTGCCCGACGCGGCCGAGCCTCGGCGGTTCGAGCTGCACGACCGAGCCGGGGCGCGTCCATATCGAGGTCTCGACACTGGACTGGCAGCGCGACGACCAGCCCGACCAGCGCGAGGACCGTATCGTGACCGCCGACCTGCTGGCGCGGCTTGGCGTCGGCAAGGATACGGAGCTTCAGCTCGAATGGGTCGGCTATGGGCGCGATCGGACGCGCGACAAGGCGGCCGGGACGGTCGACACCGTCACCGGCACGGGCGACCTGACCTTCGCGGTCCGCGAGCATCTGGCGGGGAAGAAGGGAAAGCCCTTTTCCGCCGGCGTCCAGCTGTACGTCACCGCGCCCACCGGCCGTTATCCGATCGGCGCGGGGACCTGGTCGACGGGGGTGATCATCCCGCTCCAGTACGACCTGACGGAAAAGGTCGCGGTCGCGGTGACCGGCGAGGCGGACGCCGCCGCCAACCAGTCGGGCGACGGCCGCCATCTCGCGTACAGCGAGATCACCGGCCTGCGCTACAAGTTCACGGAAAGCGTCACCGCCACGGCGGAACTCGCCCTCGAACGCGACGATGACCCCGCGGGTCACGAAACGATGGCCTCGGCCGCGCTATCGGCGGCGTGGCGCCCGACGAAGGTGCTGCAGCTCGACATCCTCGCCGTCGCCGGCCTCAATCGCGCCGCGCCGGACGTGCGCCTCGTCACCGGCGGCGCGATCCTGTTCTAGGCCATAGACATCAGGCACGGACCCAAATCCGCCTTGAGGCAAGCTGACTCACAGCGGGGAAATCAGTGAGACCGCCGACGCCCGGCGCGCTCCGCGGCGTGTCGGGCCAGAGCAGCTCGAACCCGGGGCCAGTCGAAGTTGATCGGATCGTTTCGGCCCATGCCGATGGGAGGGACATGCTAGGGCGATCCGCCGCCCCAAACGGGCGGGAGATCTAGATCGGCCTGATCGCACCAAGTAAGCAGCCCAGCCTTGTAGGCGTCGCTCTCGACCAGCCTGGTGTGCACGGACCGCATCGCGAGCATCAGCGCCTGAACGCCGTCCAGCCCGCAGGCGTAGCTCCATACTTCCCGCTCCGGCCAACGGACCGAATATCGGCATTGGAACTCCCCACCGGGAGCCTTGAAAGGCGCGTAGAAGTGAACGGCCAGCCTGCCGCCATCCAGCTCAAACACGCGCTCCAGAAAAGCCGTTTCGTCCATATGCGCCCCTATCGAGCAGGGTCTGGCACGCCGTGCAATCGGCGACAATCGTTACGGGAGCAGGGCCCTAGAGCGCGACGACGATGTCGCTGCGACGGTTTCGCCCCCGCCCTACCCCTCAATCCGTATCGAACAGCGCGGCAAGCTGTTCGATGATCGTGCCGCCGAGCTGCTCCGCGTCCATGATCGTCACCGCGCGCGCATAATAGCGCGTCACGTCGTGGCCGATGCCGATCGCGATCAGTTCGACCGGGCTCTTCGTCTCGATCCAGCCGATGACCTGGCGCAGGTGGCGTTCCAGATAGCTGCCCGAATTGACCGACAGCGTCGAATCGTCGACCGGCGCGCCGTCGCTGATCACCATCAGGATGCGGCGTTCCTCCGGCCGCGCGATCAGCCGCGCATGCGCCCAGAGCAGCGCCTCGCCGTCGATATTCTCCTTGAGCAGCCCCTCGCGCATCATCAGGCCGAGGTTGGCGCGCGCCCGGCGCCACGGCTCGTCCGCCTGCTTGTAGACGATGTGGCGCAGATCGTTGAGCCGCCCCGGCTGCGGCGGCCGCCCCGCGGCGAGCCACGTCTCGCGTGCCTGGCCGCCCTTCCACGCGCGTGTCGTGAAGCCAAGGATCTCGGTCTTCACGCCGCAGCGCTCCAGCGTGCGCGCGAGGATGTCCGCGCTGATCGCCGCGATGCCGATCGGCCGGCCGCGCATCGACCCCGAATTGTCGATCAGCAGCGTCACCACCGTGTCGCGGAAATCGGTGTCGCGCTCGATCTTGTAGCTCAACGACTGCGTGGGATTGACGACGACGCGCGCCAGCCGCGCCGCGTCGAGCAACCCTTCCTCCTGGTCGAAATCCCAGGAGCGCGACTGCTGCGCCATCAGCCGCCGTTGCAGGCGGTTGGCGAGCTTCGACACCGCCGACTGCAGATGCGCCAGCTGCTGGTCGAGATAGCCGCGTAAACGAGCCAGCTCCTCCGCGTCGCACAGGTCGCCCGCAGCAATCACCTCGTCGAACTGCGTCGTCCAGGCCTTGTAGTCGAATTGCGGCGCGAAGTCGTTGGACGGACGATTGGGCCGCGACGGCTGCGCACCGTCGTCGCCCTCGTCGCCGGGTTCGCCCTCCAGGTCGGCGGGGCTGTCCTCGCCGAACTCCTCGCCGTCGCCCTCGTCGCTGTCCGCCTCGCGCTGTTCGCCGCGCGCCTCGACCTCGCCCTCGCCCTGGCCGGACTGTTCGTCCTCGCCCTCGTCCCCCTGCTCGTCCTGGTCGTTCTCGGTGCCTTCGTCCTCGTTCCCGCCCTCGTCGGCCTCGTCGGGCGTCACCTCGCCCTCGACCAGCTCGAGATCCTCGAGCATCTTCATCGCCAGGCCCTGAAAGGCGCGCTGGTCGTCGAGCGCGAGCGCCATCGCGCTGAGATCGGTGCGCTCGGCGATCCAGTCACGGACCAGAGCGAGCCCTGGCTCCGCGGCGTCGGGCGCCGCCCGCCCGGTCAGCGCCTCGCGCACCAGCAGGCCGAGCGCGGTCGACAGCGGAACCTCGTCGCGATTCCGTGCGCGCGCGATCGGATCGCTGCGCAAACGGACGTCGAGCGCGTGGCCCAGATTGTCGGCGATGCCGGCATAGCCGCGGCTGCCCAGCGCCTCGATCCGCGCGGTCTCGACCGCGTCGAACACCGAGCGCGCGACCGCCTCGCTCGGCGCGCCGCGCTGGTGCAGGGCCAGGTCATGATGCCTGAGGCGCAGCGCGAAGCCGTCGGCGAAGCCGCGCGCCTCCGCCACCTGCTCGGGCGGCAGCGCGCGCGCCGGCATCGGCACCTTGATGTGCTTGCCCGACTGCGCCGGCGCGTCGGCGGTGAAGGCGAGGTCGACCTCCGGCTCCTCCGCGATCGCGCGCGCGGTGCCGGTCAGCACCGCCTTGAACCGGTCGAGAGGGGTTTCGTTAGCCATTACCAGACAACCTTGCAGCCGAAGGCGGCGATTTCCGCGTCGCGCGTCACAACGGTCAGATCGTCGGTGAGCGCCTGTGCAGCGAGGATGCGATCGAAGGGATCGCGGTGCGATCCGGGCATCAGCCCGCCGCGAACGGCATGTGCATGCATAACGGGAAGGTAAACAAACCCGTCGCGTCGGATCGCGGCGTCAAAATCCTCGATCCGGGCCGCCATGGCCGGCAATTGACCTATGCGAACCTTGATCGCGATCTCCAACCCGCTGATCGCGCTGACGAACACCGGGTTAGCGGGATCCCCCAAGACATCGATCAACGTCGACGATAACCGGTCCGGGTCGTTCCACCACCAGATGAGTGTATGCGTGTCTAGGAGGTAACCGTCAGACAAGATTGGAGAACTTTCCTTCCCACGCGTCCAGTTCTTCGTCCGGAAGCGGCGCGAACCATATGGCGTCGGGGATATCGCCCAACAGGCCCCGGAAGCGACCCGGTCGCCGGCGCGGCTGCGCCGCTACCGGCGCGATCGGCACGAGCTTCGCATAAGGAACGCCATCCTTGGCGACGACGATTTCCTCACCCGCATGCGCGCGGTGGACCAGCTTGGAAAATTGCGTCTTCGCCTCGTGGATGTTGAAGGTCTTCCGCGGATTGGCCTCTGCCATCGTTCACCTCCGGAAAGGTGGACTAACTAGCTTAGTCCACCCCGTGCTTCAAGCCCGCCCCACCACGCTTTCGGGCAGGTCCTTGCCGAACACGCGCTGGTAATATTCCGCCACCAGCGGCCGCTCGTTCTCGTCGCACTTGTTGAGGAACGACAGGCGGAAGGCGAAGCCGACGTCGCCGAAGATCAGCGTGTTCTGCGCCCAGGTGATGACGGTGCGCGGGCTCATTACGGTCGAAATGTCGCCGTTGACGAAGCCCTTGCGCGTCAGGTCGGCGACGCGGACCATCGCCTCCACCTGCTTCTTGCCCTCCGGCTTGTCATATTCGCCCGACTTGGCGAGCACGATCTGCGCCTCGGTCGCCGCCGGCAGGTAGTTGAGCGTGACGACGATGTTCCACCGGTCCATCTGCCCCTGGTTGATCTGCTGCGTGCCGTGGTACAGCCCGCTCGTATCGCCCAGGCCGACCGTGTTGGCGGTCGCGAACAGGCGGAACCAGGGATTCGGCCGGATCACGCGGTTCTGGTCGAGCAGCGTCAGCTTGCCCTCCGTCTCCAGCACGCGCTGGATCACGAACATCACGTCGGGGCGACCGGCATCATATTCGTCGAAGACGAGCGCGGTCGGCGTCTGCAGCGCCCAGGGCAGCAGGCCCTCGCGGAACTCAGTCACCTGCTGACCGTCCTTCAGGACGATCGCGTCGCGGCCAATCAGGTCGATGCGGCTGATGTGCGCGTCGAGGTTGATGCGGATGCACGGCCAGTTGAGCCGCGCCGCAACCTGCTCGATATGGCTGGACTTGCCGGTGCCGTGATAGCCCTGCACCATCACGCGCCGGTTGTGCGCGAAGCCCGCCAGCACCGCCATCGTCGTGTCGGGGTCGAAGACATAGGCCGGATCGAGGTCCGGCACGCGCTCGTCCGCCTCGGAAAAGGCGGGGACCTGCATATCGCTGTCGATGCCGAACACGTCGCGCACCGACGCCATCTTGTCGGGCGCGTCGAGGATCGTGGTCTCTCGGCTGTCTGGCTGGGTATTGGGTATGTCGGTCATGATCCTGGGCGCATCGTCTCGGGCAAGGCCCTCCCCAACGCACGATACGGGGGAAAGGCACATCGCCTTGCAGTGGGAAGCTATCGTCGTCCCGTCAACGCGAAGCGTCAACCCGAGCCATCAATCCGCGGCTCGGACGGGGACGACCTTGGGCGGCAGCGCGAACAGGTCGGCGAAGCGTTCCGCCAGGGCGCGGTCGCCGGACAGGCGCATCGTCCCCTCCGCCTCCGCGACGGCGATCGGCCGCTTGACGTAGATCCATATGGCGAGCGTGGTCGGATCGGTCTCGACCAGCACGTCGACCTCGCCCGGTTCCGCCCGCACGATATCGAGCCGGCCCTGCGCCAGCGTCGCGCGGAAGGCGTCGTCGCCCAGGCGAAAGCCCAGCGTCATCGCGAGGTCCCCCGCCTTGTCCGCGTCGAGCATCGTGCGCAGCGACAGCATCGCGGAGGCTGGCGAAAAGGGCAGGGTCGGATCATGGTCCGGCGACCGCGTCGCCCAGCGGCCCATCGCCTGCATGACCGGCTCGACCTCCCGGCCCCAGGGCGTCAGGTCGTAGACCTGCACCGAGGCGGGCGGCGGCAGCTTGCGGCGCACCACCAGACCCGCCGCCTCGAGCCCGCCGAGCCGCTGCGTCAGCACGTTGGCGCTCAGTCCGGCCAGATGCGCGCGGAGCTCGCCGAACCGCCGCGGCCCGAACATCAGTTCGCGCAGGATCAGCAGCGACCAGCGCTCGCCCAGGAATTCCAGCGCCAGCGCGGTACCGCAGGCATCCTCGTACCAGCGCGACCGCATGCCAGTTACTTTTTCTGACTTCATCGTTGCTTTATATAACTACCTGCGGCATCCATGGCCAGTCCCGAGTCGGGAGAGGAGAATAGAGCCATGGCCAAGATGATCTTCGTCAACCTGCCCGTCGCGGACGTCGCGCGCGCCACCGCTTTCTATCAGGCGCTGGGTTTCGAGAAGAACGAGCAATTCTCCAATCCGCAAGGCTCGGCGATGCAATGGACCGACACGATCAACGTCATGCTGCTCGCCCGGCCGCTGTTCTCCAGCTTCACGCAGAAGGCGATCGCCGATCCCTTCACGCAGACCACGTCGCTGTTCGCACTCGGGCTCGACGACCGCGCGGCGGTGGACGCGATCACCCAGGCGGCGGTGGCGGCCGGTGGACGCGAGCTGCACGAGCCGGAGGATCACGGCTTCATGTACAGCCGCGCCTTCGAGGACCTCGACGGCCATGGCTGGGGCCCCTTCTCGATGGACGTCGCCGCGCATGCGGAGGCGATGGCGCAGGGGGACGCGCAGCACGGGGAAGGCTGAGCGGACGATCGGCAGCGCGCCCGCCGCGGCGCGAGAGGGAGGAAAGAGGATGACCCAGGTCGAAGGAACACCCGTCTGGTTCGAACTGACGACGCCCGATCCGCAGGGGGCGGCCGATTTCCTCGCCGCCGTGGCGGGCTGGCAGGTCGCGCCCTCGCCGGTCGCGGAACATGGCGGCTATCTGCTCGCCGGCCCCGATCTCGCGAACGGTGTCGCGGGACTCATGGCACCGCCGCCGGGGGCGCCGCAGGCCCATCGCTGGACGCTGAACCTCGCCACCGCCGATGTCGATCGCGCGGTGGAACGCGTGGTATCGCTCGGCGGCAGCTGCCGGTTCGGCCCGATGGACATTCCGCATGTCGGTCGCTTTGCCCTCGTCGCCGATCCGCAGGGCATCGCCTTCAATCTGCTGTCCGGACCAGGCGCCGACACTTCGCGCGCCTTCGCGCAGGCGCGCGGCGACACGATCGGGCGCGGCGTATGGATCGAGCTGGCGACGCCCGATCCCGACGGCGCCTTCGCCTTCTACGGCGCGCTGTTCGGCTGGGAGAAAGCGGGCGCGATGCCGATGGGCGAGATGGGCGATTACGCCTTCATCGGCGGTGCCGGCGATGTCCGGCCGGGTGCGGTGATGTCGAGTACGGCGACCGGCGCGCCGCCACGATGGAACTGGTATGTGCATGTCGCGGACATCGACGCGGCGGTCGCGACCGCCACGGCCAGGGGCGGCACCCTGATACAGGGTCCCGATCCGATCCCGGGCGGCGACTATTCCGCCAATATCCTCGATCCGCACGGCATCCAGCTGGGACTGGTCGGCGCGCGCCGGAGCGGGGTGGCGGCATGACCGGCGTGCGGATGCGGACCTGCCTGTGGTTCGACCATGGCGAGGCGCGCAAGGCGGCGGACTTCTACGCCGGCGTCTTTCCCGACACGTTCGTCGAGGATGTGACGGGCGCCCCGATCGACCTGCCCGGCACCGCGGCTGGTGCGGAGCTGACGGTCACCTTCACCCTGCTCGGCCAGCCGTTCTTCGGGCTGAACGGCGGCCCGGACGTGACGCCCAGCCAGGCGGTCAGCTTTCAGGTCTATACCGACGACCAGGCGACGACGGACCGTTATTGGGATGCCATCGTCGGCAATGGCGGCAGCGAGAAGGCATGCGGCTGGTGCACCGACCGCTGGGGCTATGCGTGGCAGATCACGCCGCGGGTGCTGATGGACGCGCTGTCCGCGGGCGGCGCGGCGGGCCAGCGCGCGTTCGCCGCGATGATGACGATGCGCAAGATCGACATCGCGCGGATCGAGGCGGCGATGAAGGGAGAGACGGCATGAGCGAAACTTACGACCTGTCGATCACGCGGCTGATCGCCGCGCCGCCGGCGGCGGTGTGGCGGGCGTGGACCGAGGATACCGGCGCCTGGTTCTGCCCCGCGCCTTGGAAGGCCGAGTTCCTCGACCAGGACCTCGTCGCCGGCGGCCGGTCGACCATCGTCATGCGCGGTCCGAACGGCGAGGAGAACCGGCTGGAGGGCGTCTACCTCGAGGTGGTGCCCGAACGCCGCATCGTCTCCACCGACGCCTTCACCGCCGGATGGATACCCGCCGGCCCCTTCATGGTCCGCATCGACGACTTCGCGCCGGAGGGCGAGGGCACCCGCTATACCGCGACCGCGCGCCACTGGACGCAGGAGGCGCGCGACGGCCACGCAGCGATGGGCTTCGAGGCGGGCTGGAACGCCGCGACCGACCAGTTGGAGGCGATCGCGAAGCGGCTGGCCTGACGCCCCGCCTGCCCGCCCGGGGCGGGCGGGCGGGATCACGCGAACGCCGGTGCCTGGCGTAATTGCTGATAGGCCGCGATCACCTTTTGCAGCATCGCCTCCTGGCTGCGGTCGCCGCCGTTGCGATCGGGGTGATAGCGCCGCACGAGCTCCGAATAGCGCCTGCGCAGCGCCATGCGGTCCGCGTCGGCCGCGAGGCCCAGCACCTTAAGGCTGGCGCGATCCTGGCCGCTCAGCGGCTTGCCGTCGCTGCGCTCGGGGGCGACCTCGCGCCGGAAGCGCGCGGCGATCGCGTCGAGCGGGTCGCTGAAGTCTGCCCAGCGCGGGCCCTGGTCGCCGCTGCCCGCGCGCGCAAAGGCGCGGGTCTCGCGCTCCCATCCCGCCAGCGGGCGCTGCGCGTGATGGATCTCGTCGGCGGTCATCCCGTCGAAGTAATTGTAGCGGCTGTTGAACGCGCGCACATGCTCCAGGCACAGCCAGCGGAACGGGCCCGGCCCGTCGCCGTCGCGTGCGCCCTCGAGCGGCGGCGCGCGGAACTCGCCCGGCTCATCGCAGCCGGGTTCCGCGCACCTCCTGCCATTGGCTTCCATCCGGCCGTGGAAACGCGTGTTCGGCCGGTCCTTCCTGTCCTTCGTCTGCGCCACGAACGCTCCCTTAGTCAGCGCAATACCGCTATATAGGCGCGATGACCGACCTCGCCACCGCTCCGCTCGCCGACATCATCGCCGCCCGCCTTCGCGACGCCCTCGCCCCTACCCGCCTGGAAGTGACCAACGACAGCCATCTTCACGCCGGCCACATGGGCGACGACGGCACAGGCGAGACGCATTTTACCGTCGTCGTTCAAAGCCAACACTTCGTCGGCCTCAACCGCGTCCAGCAGCAAAGGCTGGTGAACCAGGCGCTCGCCGATCTGTTGAACAGCCGCATCCATGCGCTCGCCATCCGGGCGAGCGCGCCGGGGAACGCCTGACGCATGACCTACCATCTCTGGTACTGGCCCTCGATCCAGGGGCGCGGCGAGTTCGTCCGCCTCGCGCTGGAAGGCGCCGGCCTCGACTATCGCGACTGCGCGCGGCTGCGGGGGGCAGAGGCGCTGCTCGACGATCTCGACCGGCGCAGCGAAAGCGGGCGCGGCCCGTTCGCCCCGCCCTATCTCGACACGCCGGACGGAACGATCGCACAGGTCGCCAACATCCTGCTCTACCTCGGCGAGCACCACGACCTCGCCCCCGCCGCCGACCGCCTGTGGCTGCATCAGCTCCAACTCACGATTGCCGATTGCGTCGCCGAGGTGCACGACGTCCATCATCCGGTCGGCACCGGCGACTATTACGAGGATCAGAAACCGGAGGCCGCGCGCGCCGCACGCCAGTTCCGCGACGAGCGCATGCCCAAGTTCCTCGACCATTTCGAGGATGCGGCGACCAGCGCGGGCGGCCCGTTCGTGGCCGGCGCCGACTGGACCTATGCAGATACGTCGCTGTTCCAGGTCGTCGCCGGCCTGCGCTACATGTTCCCCCGACGGATGGCGACGCTGGAAGGCGAATATCCCGGCCTCGTCCGGCTGCACGACGCCGTCGCCGCGCTGCCGGGAATCGCCGCCTATCTCGCCAGCGACCGCCGCATCGCGTTCAACACCGACGGCATCTTCCGCCATTATCCCGAACTCGATGCCGAATAAGGCGCCGCGCGTGCCGCGCCCGGCGGCGCGCATCCTGCTCGTCGACGCGCAGGACCGGGTGCTGCTGATGCGGTTCACGCCGGGCGATCGCCCGCCGCTGTGGTGCACGCCGGGGGGCGCGGTCGATCCGGGCGAAAGCTATGCCGCCGCCGCACGGCGCGAATTGTGGGAAGAGGTGGGTCTCGATCGCGACTGCGGGCCGGAGGTCGCGCGCCGCGTCGTCGACTTCGTCACGTTCGAAGGCGTCGCCGTCGATGCCGACGAGCGCTATTTCCGCGTCGAGGTCGACATCTGCGAGGTGAACGCCGGCGCGCTCACGCCGCTCGAACAGCGCGTGCTCGCCGGTTGGCGGTGGTTCGAGCCGCACGAACTGGCCGACTGGCCGGAAACCATCTACCCGGAGGATCTGGCCGATCTGCTCCGCCAGACGAAAGGCGCCTCATGCTCGATGACTTCGTCGAACGCACGCTGACCCCGGTCACGCACGACCTGGGCGGGTTCAAGGTTCATCGCACCCTGCCGGCGAAGGAGCGGACGATGGTCGGCCCCTTCCTTTTCTTTGACCAGATGGGGCCGGCGCACCTGCCGACGGGCGGCGGCATCGACGTGCGCCCGCATCCGCACATCAACCTCGCCACCGTCACCTATCTGTTCGAAGGCGCGATCGACCATCGCGATTCGCTCGGCACCTGCGCCCGGATCGAGCCCGGTGCGGTCAATCTGATGACCGCCGGCCACGGGATCGTCCATTCGGAACGGTCGCCGGGCGACGAGCGCGCGCACGGCCCCGCCCTGTCGGGCATCCAGACCTGGCTCGCCTTGCCCGAGGCGGACGAGGAGATGGACCCGGCGTTCGAACATGTCGCCCGCGCGCAATTACCGACGCTCGACGCACACGGCGCCCGCGCGCGGATCATCATGGGCGAACTGTGGGGGCAGCGCGCGCCGACGACGACCTATGCCGGCACGATCTACGCCGATATCGCGCTCGATCCCGGCGCCAACGTGCCGATCGACGCCGCGGCGGAGGAGCGCGCCCTGTACCTCGCCTTCGGCGAAGCGAGCCTGGAGGGCGTGCCGCTCGAACCGATGCAGCTGTACATCCTGAAGCCGGGCGTGCCCGCGACGCTGCGTTCCGACAGCGGCGGCCGTGCGATGCTGTGCGGCGGCGACGCCTTCGCGACGCCGCGCCACGTCTGGTGGAACTTCGTCTCCTCCCGCCGCGACCGGATCAACGAGGCGAAACGCGCGTGGAAGGCGGGCGACTTCCCCAAGGTGCCCGGCGATGACAAGGAATGGATCCCGATCCCGGAAGTGCCGAAGACGGTGAGCTATCCGTGATCGAGACATTCGGACGAGAGAGGATGCAGCCATGACCGACACCCGCCGCCTGTCGCTGTCCACCGGCGTCGAGCTCGACGTCCAGATCGCGGGCGATCCGGCCGCGCCGCCGGTGATCCTCCTCCACGGCTTTCCCGAATCGCACCGCACCTGGCGCGGCATCGTCCCCGACCTCGCCCGCGACCATTATGTGATCGCCCCCGACCAGCGCGGCTATGCCCGATCGTCCAAGCCGGAGGGCGTCGACAGCTACAGCGCGGACAAGATCGTCGCCGACCTCGTCGCGCTCGCCGACGCGCTGGACATCGACCGCTTCACGCTCGTCGGCCACGACTGGGGCGGCGCGGTCGCTTGGATGGCGGCGCTGACCCGCCCCGATCGCGTCGCGCGGCTCGTCATCGTCAACGCGCCGCACCCCTATCTCTTCCAGCGCGCGCTGTTCGACGATCCGGCACAGCGTCGCGCCAGCCAGTATATCACCCGCTTCCGCGACACCGGCATCGATCGCGGCCTGGTCGGGGAAGGGCTGGAGCGCTTCTTCGGCTCCACCTTCGTCCAGCATGCCGCCAGCGCGATCGCGGGCGCGGACAAGGCGGCCTATCTCGACGAATGGGCGCAGCCCGGCGCGATGACCGCGATGATCAACTGGTATCGCGCATCGACCGTCGTCGTGCCCGCGCCGGACGAGGACGCGCCCCGCCCCGTCTTCCTCGACCGGCCCTTCCCGCCGGTGACGCAGGATACGCTGGTGATCTGGGGCACGCGCGACACCGCGCTGCTGCCGGTGCTGGTCGACGACCTTGCCCCCTATGTCCCGAAGCTCACCGTCGAGAAGATCGACGCGGGTCATTTCGTGACCTGGGAAAAGCCCGACGCCGTCGTCGCGGCGATGCGGCGCTGGGGGATCTAGGCATTCGGCCAGCGGGCTGGCCTTGCAGCCCGTTGCTCCGCCCCGCGCGCCGCCGTAAAGCGCAGCCCGTGACAAAACCGATCATCATCGCCGTTCCTAAGGGGCGCATCCTCTCCGAAGCGGTGCCGCTCCTCGCCGCCGCCGGGATCGTGCCCGAAGCCGCCTTTTCCGACGAGGACAGCCGCGCGCTCCGTTTCGCGACCGACACGCCGGGCATCGAGCTGATCCGCGTCCGTGCCTTCGACGTCGCCACGTTCGTCGCGCATGGCGCCGCGCAGCTCGGCATCGTCGGGTCCGACGTCATCGCGGAATTCGGCTATTCGGAATTGTATGCGCCCGTCGACCTCGGCATTGGCCATTGCCGCATCTCGGTCGCCGAACCCGCCGACATGGCGGCCGGCGACGATCCGCGCGGCTGGAGCCATGTCCGCGTCGCGACCAAATATCCACACATCACCGCCGCGCATTTCGCCCGCCGCGGCGTACAGGCGGAATGCGTCAAGCTGAATGGCGCGATGGAGCTCGCGCCGATGCTCGGCCTTGCGCCGCGTATCGTCGACCTCGTCAGCTCGGGGCGCACGCTCAAGGAGAACGGCCTGGTCGAGGTGGAGGTGATCGCACAGGTGACCAGCCGGCTCGTCGTCAACCGCGCCGCGATGAAGACCCGCGCGGAAGTCGTGCCGCTGGTCGAGGCGTTCCGCCGTGCCGTGGCCGCCAAGGCGAGGATCGCCGCATGATCCGCCTCGACACACGCGACGCCGGCTTCGCCGCATCCTTCGCCGAGCTGGTCGACGCGCGTCGCGAGACGGCGACCGACGTTGCGCGCGACGTCGCGACGATCATCCGCGCCGTCCGCGACGAGGGCGAGGCGGCGGTCGCCGCCTTCACGCGCAAGCTGGACCGCCACGATCTTGCGGAAACCGGCTGGCGGATCGAACCCGCCGCCTGCGCCGCCGCCTATGAGGCGCTCGAGCCGGAGCTGCGCGCCGCGCTCGATCTCGCGGCGCGGCGCATCCGCACCTATCACGAGAAGCAGCGGCCGGCGGACAGCGACTGGCGCGACGATGCCGGCGTACGACTCGGCGCGCGCTGGCGCCCGGTCGATGCCGCGGGCCTCTACGTCCCCGGCGGCCGTGCGGCCTATCCCTCGTCGCTGCTGATGAACGCGATTCCCGCCAAGGTCGCGGGCGTCGGGCGGCTCGTGATGGTGACGCCGACGCCCGACGGGCAGGTCAATCCGCTGGTCCTCGCCGCCGCGCATCTTTCCGGGGTTGACGAGGTGTGTCGCGTCGGCGGCGCGCAGGCGATCGCCGCGCTCGCCTATGGCGCGGGCCGGATCGCGCCCGTCGATGTCGTCACCGGCCCCGGCAACGCCTGGGTCGCGGAAGCGAAGCGGCAGGTCTATGGCGTCGTCGGCATCGACATGGTCGCCGGCCCCAGCGAGATCGTCGTCGTCGCCGACAGCCGCAACGATCCCCGCGTCACCGCCGCCGACCTGCTCAGCCAGGCCGAGCACGACACGGTGACGCAGTCGATCCTGTTCACCGACGATGCCGGCTTCGCCGACGCGGTGGCGGCGATGGTGGACGACGAACTGGGCCAGCTCGCGACCCGCGCCGTCGCCCGCGCCGCCTGGGACGCCAATGGCGCGATCGTTGTCGTCGACACGCTGGAGGCCGCCTGCCCGCTGGTCGATCGCCTCGCCCCGGAGCATCTCCAGCTTTCCGTCGACGATCCGCAGAGCCTGTTCGATCGCATCCGTCACGCGGGCAGCGTGTTCCTGGGACGCCACACGCCCGAAGCGATCGGCGACTATGTCGCCGGGCCGAACCATGTGCTGCCGACCGGTCGCCGCGCGCGCTTCTCCTCGGGCCTGTCGGTGCTCGACTTCATGAAGCGCACCAGTTTCCTCGGCCTCGACGAGACCGCGCTGGCGGAACTGGGTCCGGCGACGATCGCGCTGGCGGAAGCGGAGGGGCTGCCAGCGCATGCGCGATCGGTGGCGCTGCGGCTGCGGACGAACCGGGGCTGACAGCGGAGATCGGCGCGCCTACATGCCCCAACCTATGTCCCGTACCACCGATCGTTCCCGCGCGCGCGCCGCCGCGCGTCTCGCCGCCGTCCAGGCGCTGTACCAGCATGAGATGGAGGGCACGCCGATCCCCGCGCTGCTCCACGAATTTCATCAGCATCGCATCGGCGCGACGATCGAGGACGTCGAATATGCCGATGCCGACGTCGATTTCTTCGACGATATTGTCACCGGCGCGCACGCCCGCGCGGGCGAGATCGACCTGGCGATCGAGAGGAAGCTGGCCTCTGGATGGTCGCTGGCGCGGCTCGACAAGCCGATGAAGGCACTGCTGCGCGCCGGCACCTATGAGCTGATGGCGCGCAAGGACGTGCCCGTCGGCGCGACGATCAGCGAATATATCGATGTCGCGCACGCCTTTTACGAGCGGCGCGAGACCGGCTTCGTCAACGGCCTGCTCGACGGCATCGCCAAGGACGTCCGCGGGGAGGCGCGCGGCTGACCGAGGCCGAATTCCTCGAAGCGCTGCGCATGCTGCCGATCCACCCGTCGGCACGCGACCTGCGCGACGATGCGGCGCGGCTGACCCAGGCACCGCTCGTCGTGACGACCGACACGTTGGTCGAGGGCGTGCATTTCCTACCCGGCGACACGCCGGCGGACGTGGCGTGGAAGCTGGTTGCGACCAACCTGTCCGACATCGCCGGCAAGGGCGCGCGGCCGGAAGGCATATTGCTCAATTATCCGCTGTCCGACGACGCCTGGGACCGCGCATTCCTCGCCGGCCTGGCGGAGGTGCTGGCGGCCTGCGGCACCGGCCTGCTTGGCGGCGACACGGTGACCCTGCCGCGCGGCGCACCCCGCATCCTCACCGCCACCGCCTTTGGCGGGGACACGCCCGCGCCGCCGCGCGGGGGTGCGGGAGAGAACGATGCCCTTTGGGTAACGGGTACGATCGGCGACGCTGGCGCGGGCCTCGCCATCGCGCGCGGCGAGCCCGGCCCCGCCGCGCTCGCGACACGCTATCGCCGTCCGCAGCCGCGCCTTGGCGAAGGGCGCGTGCTGTCGCGCGTCGCGCATGCGATGATGGACGTGTCGGACGGACTGCTGATCGATGCCGCGCGCATGGGCGCCGCCAGCCGCCTGGGGGTCGAGATCGACCTCGCCGCCGTGCCGCTGTCCGCCGACTATCGCGCCTGTCGCGGTGCCGACCGGTCGGCACGCCTCGCCGCCGCCACGGCGGGGGACGATTACGAACTCCTGTTCGCGATGCCCGCCAATACCGTGCCCGCCGTCGCTGCGACGCTGCTTGGCCGATTTCGTCGCGCGCCCGGCCTGTATCTCCACGAAGCGGGCGTCCCGATCCCCCTGCCGCCGTCGCTCGGCTTCGAGCACGGCTTTGCCTGAGGTGCTTGCGCTCCGCGCCACCGCGCCATAGCCTCCCCGTTCCGCGCGAGACCGGGATCACATCGGCCGCGCGCCAACAGGAGAAGGATCGCTGCGAATGACCACGGTCACCCTCGCCATCCTCTGCGGCCTCGTCGCCGTGGTCTATGGCTTCGTCACCAGCCAACAGGTATTGCGCGCCTCTCCGGGCGACGCCCGGATGCAGGACATCGCCGCTGCCATCCAGGAAGGCGCCAAGGCCTATCTCGGCCGCCAGTACACCACCATCGCCATCGTGGGCGTCGTCGTCGCCGTGATCCTGTTCGCGACGCTGGGAGCGCTGTCGACCGTCGGTTTCGTCATCGGCGCTCTGCTGTCCGGCGTCGCCGGCTTCGTCGGCATGACCATCTCCGTCCGTGCCAACGTGCGGACCGCGGAGGCGGCGCGGGGCAGCCTGCAGGGCGGCCTGACGATGGCGTTCCGCTCGGGCGCGGTGACGGGCATGCTCGTCGCAGGACTGGGGCTGCTCGCGATCGCAACCTTTTTCTGGTATCTCACCGGCCCGGGCGGCCATGCGCCGGGTGACCGCGTCATCGTCGAGGCACTGACCGCGCTCGCCTTCGGCGCCTCGCTCATCTCCATCTTCGCGCGACTGGGCGGCGGCATCTTTACCAAGGCCGCCGACGTCGGCGCCGACCTGGTCGGCAAGGTCGAGGCGGGTATTCCAGAAGACGATCCCCGCAATCCGGCCGTCATCGCAGACAATGTCGGCGACAATGTGGGCGACTGCGCCGGCATGGCCGCCGACCTGTTCGAAACCTATGTCGTGACGCTGGGCGTGACGATGGTGTCGATCGCCCTGCTCGTCAAAGCCGATACGGCGGAGCTGATGCGATTGATGAGCCTGCCGCTGCTCGTCGGCGGCGTATGCATCATCACCTCGATCATCGGCACCTACATGGTCCGGCTCGGCAAGGGCGGATCGATCATGGGCGCGCTCTACAAGGGGTTCTGGACCAGCGCATTGCTGTCGATCCCGGCGATCTATCTCGCCTGCCGCTACGTGCTCGGCGATCTCAACCGCACGCTCGGCGGCGCGGGCTTCCTCGACGCGGTGACCGACGATCTGAGCAACGGCGCCGACGGCCCCGCGGCGGCGACGGCAACCCAGGTCGGCGCCAGCTTCACGGGCATGGACCTGTTCTGGTGCATGGTGATCGGCCTGGCGGTGACCGGACTGATCGTCTGGATCACCGAATATTACACCGGCACCGCTTACCGCCCGGTCAAGTCGATCGCCAAGGCAAGCCAGACCGGCCACGGCACCAACGTGATCCAGGGCCTGGCAATCAGCCTCGAAGCGACGGCGCTGCCGACGCTCGTCATCGTCGTCGCGGTGGTCGCCACCTACCAGCTCGCCGGCATCATCGGCATCGCCTTCGCCGCGACCAGCATGCTCGCGCTCGCCGGCATGGTGGTGGCGCTCGATGCCTATGGCCCGGTCACCGACAATGCCGGCGGCATCGCCGAAATGGCGGGCCTGCCCGATGAAGTACGGCACAAGACCGACGCGCTCGACGCGGTCGGCAACACGACCAAGGCGGTGACCAAGGGCTATGCGATCGGTTCCGCCGGCCTCGCCGCGCTGGTGCTGTTCGGTGCCTATACCACCGATCTCGACACCTACTTTCCCGACATCACCGTCGATTTCAGCCTGTCGAACCCCTATGTGATCGTCGGCTTGCTGCTCGGCGCATTGCTGCCCTATCTCTTCGCCGCGTTCGGCATGACCGCGGTCGGCCGGGCGGCGGGCGCCGTGGTCGATGAAGTCCGCGGCCAGTTCCGCGACAATCCCGGGATCATGGAAGGAACCAGCCGTCCCAATTACGGTCGGACCGTCGACCTCGTCACCCGGGCCGCGATCCGCGAGATGATCGTGCCCAGCCTGCTTCCGGTGCTGTCGCCGATCGCGGTCTACTTCATCGTCCGCGCGGTCGCGGGCCAGGCGAACGGCTTCGCGGCGCTCGGCGCGATGCTGCTTGGCGTCATCGTCTCCGGCCTCTTCGTCGCGCTGTCGATGACCTCGGGCGGCGGCGCCTGGGACAATGCCAAGAAGTATATCGAGGACGGCAATTACGGCGGCAAGGGATCGGAAGCCCACAAGGCCGCGGTCACCGGCGACACGGTCGGCGATCCGTACAAGGATACCGCCGGCCCGGCGATCAATCCGATGATCAAGATCACCAATATCGTCGCCCTGTTGCTGCTCGCGGCACTGGCCGCTGGCGGTGGCTGACAGCCGCGGCTTTTCCGCGCTTTGCGGATGACGTGATGGATTGACCGAGCCACCCGACCCTTCCTAGTCTGGCAATCGTCAGACAAGAGGAGAGGGTCGGGTGATCGCACGTTGGCTGGTGGCCGTCGCCACGGTGAGCTTGCCCGCCGCCGCCGCGGCGCAGGACCCGCCGCTGCTCGCGAGTCTGTTCAATGACCACGCGGTCCTGCAGCGCGACCGCCCGATCACCGTCTGGGGCCATGCAAATCCCGGGGAAACCGTCTCGGTCGCGTTGAGCGGCGCACGGGTCAGCGCCCGCGCCGACATGCGCGGCGCATGGCAGGCGCAACTTCCGCCGCTCCCCGCCGGCGGCCCCTATGTCCTGTCCGCACAGGCCGGCGCCGTGACGCAGCAGGTGTCGGACGTGCTGGTCGGCGACGTCTATCTGTGCGGCGGCCAGTCCAACATGGAGTTTCCGGCCCGTCAGTCGACGGGCGCCTGGGGCGGTCTTGCCCCCAAGCCCGAGCCGATGCTGCGCTTTGCCCATGTCGAACATGACAGCGCCGCCGCTCCCCGCGACGATCTCTCGAAGCCGGCACCCTGGCGGATCGTCGATTCGTCGAGCGTCGGGGATGCCTCGGCCGTCTGCTTCTACATGGCGCGCTCGCTCCAGCACGATCTGAAGATACCCGTCGGCTTCGTCGATTCCGACTGGGGCGGTACGACGATCCAGAGCTGGATCACCGCGCCGTCGCTGGCGACCCTGCCGGACTATGCCGATGGCGCGGCCAGTCTCGCCTTGCTCGCAAAGGATCCCGCCGCGGCCCGCGCGGCCGAAGCGCGTCGTGGCGAAGCCTGGTGGCGACGCAACGACCCGCGCTGGGTAGCGACGCGGCGCTGGTCGGACCCGGCGTTCGACGATGCCGCCTGGCCGACCCTGGCCCTCGCCGGCTCGTGGCGCGATGCCGGCGTTCCGGCGTTGGCGGCGTTCGACGGCGTCGTCTGGCTGCGCAAGACGGTGGACCTCAGCGCGGAGCAGGCTGCCGCGGCGGACCGGCTGCTGCTCGGCCCGATCGATGCGCACGACACCGTTTGGATCAACGGCCGCTGGACAGGGAGCAACGGCGTCAACTGGTTCTGGCGCGACTATGCGGTACCGCAAGGCGCCTTCCACGCGGGACGCAACGTCATCGCCATCCGCGTGCTCGGCGGCGGCGGACCGACGGGCCAGCCCGACAACCGCCAGATCAAGCTGAAGGACGGCACTGCCATATCGCTCGCCGGACCCTGGTCGTACCAGCTTGGCGCCGCGCTGAAAGGCAAGCCGCCCAGCGCCCCCTGGGAAGTTCCCGCCAGCCTCGCGACGCTGAACAACGGGATGATCGCCCCGATCGCTCGCTACGGCTTCCGCCTTGCCGCCTGGTACCAGGGCGAATCGAACGTCGGCGACGCGAAGGGCTATGCGGCGCTCCTGCCGCTGCTGATGCACGACTGGCGCCGACAGACGAACGATCCGGCACTGCCGTTCCTCGTCGCCCAGCTCGCGACGCTCGGCACGCCAGCGACGGCGCCTGGTGAATCCGGCTGGGCGGACATGCGGGACGTACAGGCGAAGGCCGTACGCGCCGATCCGCATGCGGGCCTGGCGGTGACGTTCGATCTCGGCGATCGCTACGACATCCACCCGACGCAGAAGATGATCGTCGGTGAACGGCTTGCCCGCGCCGCGCGCGTGGTGGCTTACGGCCGCTCGGTCACACCCGGGGGGCCGGAGGTGACCGCGGTGGCGCGCAGTGGGGCGGACCTCGCCGTGACGTTCCGCAACGTCTCGGCCGGGCTGCGGACCTACGGCGCCGCTCAGGCGATCGGCTTCGAGACCTGCACCGCCACGGCCTGCCGATATGTGCTCGGCACGGTTGCGGGCGACCGGATCGTGCTGGCGGGTGCCAACGGGCCGGACGTGACGCGCGTCCGCTATGCCTGGGCGGACGCACCCTATGTCAATCTGTACAATACCGACGATCTGCCTGCGGTGCCGTTCGAATGGCCCGTGACCCCGTGATCCGACGCTGACGGCGCGCGCGAGCGTGGCAGCGGCGGAAATAGGCCGGGCCGCGGGACCGCTTTGCCCCTTCCGTATTGTCAGGCCACAGGATACGGTAGCGGTCACATGCCAGAGAGCAAGGAGGGGAGGCGATGATGCCGGGGCACTTGTGGCGGGCCGCGCATGCCGTGGCGCGAGCGGTGATGGCGCTAACGACCGCAATCGCGATGCCCGCGCTGGCGCAGATACCCGCGGCCATGCCCGCAGCGCCCCCGCCGCCATCATCGGCGATGTCACCGATCCTGGCCGCGACGCCGCCGATGGGGTGGAACAGCTGGAACAAGTTCGCCTGCACCGTCGATGCCGCGAAGGTCCGCCGCGTCGCGGATGCGATGGTCGCGTCCGGCATGCGCGACGCGGGCTATGTATATGTCGTCATCGACGATTGCTGGCACGGACCGCGCGACCCGAACGGCTTCATCACAGCGGACACCGCGCGCTTCCCGGACGGGATCAAGGCGCTCGCCGATTACGTCCACGCGCGCGGACTCAAGTTCGGCATCTATTCCGACGCGGGCGCGAAGACCTGCGGCGGTCGCCCGGGCAGCCAGGGCCATGAATATCAGGATGCGCTGACCTATGCGCGCTGGGGCGTCGACTATCTCAAGTACGACTGGTGCGAGACGGGCACGCGCAACGCGGAGGAAGCCTATCGCACCATGGCGGCAGCACTCGCGGCAAGCGGCCGCACCATCCTGTTTTCGCTGTGCGAATGGGGCACGGCCAAGCCATGGCTCTGGTCGCCGCAGGTCGGTCAGATGTGGCGCACGACCGGTGACATCACCGACAAATGGGACGGCAAGCACGGCTATTCGCTCGGCGTCGTCGCCATCGCCGATCTGAACGAGCCCCTCTGGCCGTTCGCCGGCCCGCGCCATTGGAACGACCCCGACATGCTCGAAGTCGGCAACGGCGGGATGAGCGACACCGAATATCGCAGCCACTTCTCGCTTTGGGCGATGATGGCCGCGCCGCTGATCGCAGGCAACGACATTGCGGCGATGGACGCGCCGACCCGCGCGATCCTTACCAACCGCGAGGTGATCGCGATCGACCAGGATCCGCTCGGTCAACCCGGCCGCCGCGTCGCACGCGACGGCACGCGCGAGACATGGGTACGCCCCCTGTCCGGCGGCCGACGCGCGGTGCTGCTGTTCAACCGTGGCGAGGCGCCGGCACGCGTCGCGGCGACTTGGGATCAGCTTGGCTATCCCCCGTCGCTGCGGGCCCGGGTCCGCGACCTGTGGACGCATCACGACCTGCCCACCGCCGCCGGCACGATCGCGGCCGACGTGCCCGCGCACGGCGTCGTCATGCTCACCGTCTCTCCGTGAAGGACCATCCATTGACCCGGTTCCTGCCCACGCTTGCCCTCTTCTCTGCCGCGATGTGCGCCGTACCCGCCGGGGCGCAGGTCGCGGCCCCGGCGGATCCCTTTGCCGGCGATCCGACCGGCATCGTCGCCGATCCCTGTCCTTCGCATGGCAAGGTCGATTGGGCGGTGCAGCACGCCTATGATCAGGCACGCGATTTCGGCCAGCTTTGCCGGTACCGTGCCGCCAATGCCGCGCTGACCGAGCGGCCGCGCGTCGTCTTCGCGGGCGATTCGATCACCGACAACTGGATCAACCTCGACCCCTCGTTCTTCACCCATGGACTCGTCGATCGCGGCATCAGCGGACAGACGACGCCGCAGCTGCTCGTCCGCTTCCGCCAGGACGTGATCGACCTGCACCCGCGCGCGGTCCACATCATGATCGGCACCAACGACATCGCCGGAAACACCGGTGCCGCGGCGATGGAGACGGTGGAAGGCAATATCGCGAGCATGGCGGACCTCGCCCGAGCGCATGGCATCCGGGTGATCCTGGCCTCCGTTCCGCCCGCCGGAGCCTTTCCCTGGGCCAAGGACAAGCAGCCCGTACCGCAGATCGCCGCGCTCAACCGCTGGATCGCCGCCTATGCGAGGAGCAACGGCTTCACCTATGTCGACTATCATCCCGTGCTCGCGACACCGGACGGCGCGATGAAGCCCGGGCTGGCCAGCGATGGCGTCCATCCGACCGCGGCGGGCTATGCGGCGATGCGCCCCCTTGCCGAGGCGGCAATCGAAAAGGCGCTCGGTCGATGAACCGCTTCATCATGACGCTCGCCCTGCTGCTCGCCGGCACCGCGCCGGTCGCGGCGCAGCGGATGGCGACGCTCGATCGCAACGGCGCGCGGGTGTCAATCGAACCCTATGCGCCCGGCATCGTGCGCGTGACGATCGCGACCAGCCGGGACGAGGCGGAGGGTGCGCCGGGCTACGGCATCACCGGCAAGAGCGACGCGGCGGGCTGGCGCCACACCAGCGACGCGAGCGGCGACACCTTCGCCTCCGCGGACCTGCGCGTCACCGTCGCCGCGCAACCCTGGCCCAAGCCGCCCAGCCAAATGGAGCGCTATTTCGCGCCCTCGCTGCCCTCCGTGTCGATCAGCTTCGCGCGCGCCGACGGCAGCGCGCTGACCGCCATGAACGGCTGGGAAAAGGCGCCGCATGACGTCGCGGGCGAGCATACGTTCCGGGTCGGTGCGACCTTCGCCGACACGCCGGCGACGCATTATTACGGCCTCGGCCAGTATCAGGATGGCGTCCTCGACCTGCGCGGCCGCACGATCGACTGCCGCCACGACTATGACCGTCCCTCCGGCGAGGCGGTGTGCGTGCCCTTCATGGTCACGGACAAGGGCTATGGCATCCTGTGGGACAATCCCTCGGCGACCACGGTCTCGCCCGGATTGCTCAACGCGACGCATTTCCAGTCGAACGTCGGCGAACGCGTGTCCTTCTTCGTCATCGCCGGTAGGACGACGGACGATCTCTATGCCGGCTATGCCCGCCTGACCGGCGCGACGCCGCTGCCGCCCAAGGCCGCCTTCGGCCTCATCCAGAGCAAGGCGCGCTACGAGACGCAGGCGGAACTGACCGAGATCGCCGACGGCTATCGCCGGCGCGGCCTGCCGCTCGACGTCATGGTGCTCGACTGGTTCTACTGGACGCGGATGGGGCAGCTCGACATCGACCGCTACGCCTTCCCCGACCCAGCCGCCATGAATGCGCACCTCAAGTCGATGGGCATGCGCAGCATCGTCAGCATCTGGCCACGGTTCGAACGCGAGAGCCGCTGGTTCGACACGCTCGCCGCGAAGGGCTGGCTGCTGCACGACAAGGACGGCAAGCCGGTCGACGGCCTGCCCATACGTTCGGACAGGGCCGGCGCATTGATCGATTCGACCAATCCGGATGCGCGCGCCTGGTATTGGGACAAGATCCGCGAGAACATCTTCAGCCAGGGTTTCGATTTCGCCTGGCTCGATGAAACCGAACCCGACCTCGTGCCCGACGGTTATTTCTACAGCATCGGGTCGGGCGACCGCTATCACAACGTCTTCCCGCTGCTGCACACGGGCGCGGTCGCGGAAGGATCGGCGAGGGACCGCCCCGACCTGCGCAACCTGATCCTGTGCCGCGCCGCCTATCTCGGCGCGCAGGCGAACGGCTGTCTGTTCTGGTCGTCCGACGTCCAGTCGACCTGGGAGGCGCTGCGCCGCCAGGTGCCCGCCGGCCTCGGCATGACGGCGAGCGGCATCGCCTATTGGTCCAGCGACACGGGCGGCTGGCAATGGCCGAACGGTCCGTCCGCGCAGCATCCGGTGCTCGTCGATCCTGCCGGCGCGACCGCCATGGCGCCGTCGTACCGCGATTATCCCGAGCTCTTCGTCCGCTGGTTCCAGTATAACGCCTTCACGCCGACCCTGCGTATCCACGGCCAGCGGCCTGGCACCGCGCTCTGGCAATATGGCACGGCGGCCGAGCCGCTGCTCGCCGCCAGCCTGCGGCTGCGCTACGCCCTCATGCCTTATGTCTATGCGCTCGGACGGCGGACGAGCCAGACCGGCGCGCCCTTCATGCGGGCGCTGTTCATGGACTTCCCGGACGATGCCACCGCAAAGTCGCTGGGCGACGAATATATGTTCGGCGCGGCGTTCCTCGTCGCGCCGGTGACGGAGCAGGGCGCGACATCGCGGCGCGTCTGGCTGCCCGCCGGGACCGACTGGTACGACTGGTGGACCGACAAGCGGCTTGCGGGCGGCCAGTGGATCGACGCGGCCGCGCCGATCGACCGCATTCCCCTGTTCGTCCGCGCCGGGTCGATCGTGCCCATGGGCGTGCAGGTGCCGAGTACCGCGACCGCACAGGCCTTGGAGCGCATCCGCGTATATCCCGGTCACGACGCCAGCTTCACGCTCTACGACGACGACGGCACGACCAACGCCTGGCGCAAGGGCGGTGGCCGCAGCGCGATATTGCGCTGGGACGACGCCGCCGGTCGCCTGACCGCGAGCGGCGCGCTGCCCACGGGTCAGGCGCTTGCGCCCCTGGTCAGCGTCGTGGGGCGATGACCATGCGCCGCCCCGTCGCCGCGCTGCTTGCCCCCCTTCTCGCGTTCGCCTCGATCCTCCCCGCCGGCGCCCAGACCCCGCTCCCCCGGATCGAGACGCATGACGGGCGGCACACGCTCTTCGTCGACGGTGCTCCGTTCCTGATGCTCGGCGCGCAAGCCAACAATTCCAGCAACTATCCGGCCGTATTGCCGCAGGTGTGGCCGACGCTCGAGCGACTTCACGCGAATACGCTGGAAATGCCCGTGGCCTGGGAACAGATCGAACCCGAGGAAGGCCGGTTCGACTTCGGCTGGGTCGATACGCTGCTGGACGGTGCGCGCACGCACGACAAACGGCTGGTCCTGCTCTGGTTCGGGACCTGGAAGAACACGGGCGCCAGCTATGCGCCCGCGTGGGTACGCACCGACCACGCCCGCTTCCCGCGCATGGCACGGCCCGATGGCAAGACCAGCGTCACGCTGTCGCCGCACGCCGAAACGACGCTGGCGGCCGACTCGCGCGCCTTCGCCGCGCTGATGCGCCACCTCAAGACCGCCGATCCCGACCATCGCGTCATCATGGTGCAGGTCGAGAACGAAACCGGCGTCTACAACCAGAAGCGCGACCTTTCGGCTGCCGCCAACAAGGCGTTCCAGGATGCGGTGCCGGGGCCGCTCGCCCGGCGCGTCGGCAGGAGCGGAAGCTGGACGCAGGTCTTCGGCCCGCTCGCCGACACGGCCTTCAACGCCTGGGCGACGGCGCGCTACGTCGATCGCGTCGCGGCGGCCGGCCAGGCGGAGCTCGCGCTGCCGATGTACGTCAACGCCGCGATCGGCGATCCCTTCGCCGCGCCCGGTACCGGCGGCGGCGCGAGCGGCGGTCCCGACATGCAGGTGATCGACATATGGAAGGCGGCGGCCCCGCACATCGCACTGCTCGCACCCGACATCTACAATCGCAACGGCACCACCGTGCTCGCGGTACTCGATCGATACACCCGGCCCGACAATGCCCTGCTCGTGCCGGAGATCGGCAATGCCGCCGACTATGCGCGCTTCCTGTGGGCGGCGCTTGGCCGGGGGGCGATTGGCTTCGCGCCGTTCGGTATGGATGAGACCGGCTATGTCAATTATCCGCTCGGTGCCAAGGTGCTGGACGAGGCGACGCTCGCCGCCTTCGCCGAGCCTTATCGCCTGATGGCGCCGGTCGCGGGCGCCTGGGCGCGGCTCGCGGGCACGCATCCCACCTGGGGCACGGCGAAGGGGCAGGACGATATGGCGCAGAGCGGCACGCTGGGCGCCTGGAAGATCACCGCGCACTATGGATTGTGGTCGTTCGGCGAACCCGAATGGACGCACCTCTCCGCCGATCCCGCCCCTAGCGTCGGCCGCCCGGTCGGCGGCGTGGCCGCGATCCAGCTCGACCCGAACCGCTTCCTCGTCGCGGGGTCCGACGTCCGCGTTCGTTTCGGCCGCGCGGACGGTCGGGAAAGCGAGCTGCTGCGCGTCGAGGAGGGCACGTTGGCGCCGGACGGAACCTGGCGCACGAGCCGCATCTGGAACGGCGACCAGATCGATTACGGCCTCAATCTCACCCATCCTACGCTGCTGCGCGTCACGCTCTGGACCGGAAAGAACTAGTCATGCCTACAATGCTCGACCGCCGCGACCTGATCGTCGGCGCCGCCGGTCTGATCGCCAGCGCGCCGCTCGCACCGGCCCTTGCCGCCGCGGTGCCCGATGCGGCCGGGTCCGGCGCTGCCGCGCTCAAGGACGTTGCGACGGGGAGGCGGTTCCGCTTCGGTACCGCGCTCAGTTATGGCGCGCTGACCCGCGATCCCGCCTATGCCGCGCTGGTCGCCCGGCAATGCGACCTGCTCGTCGCCGAAAACGAGATGAAGTGGCAATGGCTGCGTCCGACGCCGACCACGTTCGCGTTCGATCGGTTCGATGCCATCCTCCGCTGGGGTGAGGCGCACGGCATGGCGGTGCGCGGCCACAATCTGCTGTGGCATCAGCCGAAGTGGTTTCCCGCCTGGCTCAACGCCTATGATTTCGGTAGCGCGCCGCATCGCGAGGCGGAGCGGCTGCTGACGACGCATATCGATACGGTGACGCGGCGCTACGGAACGCGCATCAAGAGCTACGACGTCGTCAACGAGGCGGTAAACCCCAAGGACGGCACGCTGTACGAGACGAGCCTGTCCAAGGCGCTCGGCGGCGCGGAGCCGACGCTGGACCTCGCCTTCCGCACCGCGCGCGCGGCAGCACCGCATGCGCAATTGGTCTACAACGACTATATGAGCTGGGAGCCCGGCAACGACGCGCATCGCGCGAGGGTGCTGCGCCTGCTCGAAGGGTTCCGCCGGCGGGGCACACCCGTCGATGCGCTGGGCGTGCAGTCCCATCTGATCACGCAGGGGCTGCCGACCGCCAGCCATGTCGCGGCCCTTGAGGGGCCATGGCGCCAATTCCTCGATGCGGTCACGCACATGGGCTATGCGCTCGTCGTCACGGAGTTGGACGTGCGCGACAACAACCTGCCCGCCGACATCGCGGTACGCGACCGAGGCGTCGCGGATTTCACGCGGGCCTATCTCGACGTGACGCTCGCCTATCCGCAGCTGACCGACGTGCTGTGCTGGGGACTTGCGGATCGCCATAGCTGGATCGAGGGCTTCGAGCCGCGGCGCGATCGCGCGCCGCGCCGCCCGACCCTCTACGACACCGCGCTTCAGCCCAAGCCGATGCGCGCCGCCGTCGCCGCCGCGCTTGCCGCGGCGCCGATCCGGACCGGCTGACCCGCCGGCCGCGTAACAGGGAGAAGGATGATGAAGACATTTATTGCCCTATCGCTGGCGACACTAACTGCGACCGTCGCGATCGCGCAGACGGCCCCCGCGCCGTCCGCGCAGCCGAGCATCTTTGACAAGGCGGTCAACCAGCCGGGAATCGGCTGGGCGCTCTACGGTCCCAACCAGAGCGCCAAACAGGTACCGGCCGCCGACGTGCCGGGTGGCGCCGCGGTGCGCGTACAGGTCACGCGCGCCGGCGCGCATCCGTGGGACACGGGCGCGTCCTACCCCACGGTGAAGCCGATCGCGGCGGGCGATACCGTGCTGGTCATGGTCTATCTGCGCGCGCCGGATGCGAAGGACGACGCGCCGCTGACCATTCCTCTGGGTGCCACCGGTTCGGAGGCCCCCTATCCACAGATCGCGACGGCGACCGCGTCGGTGGGTCCAGGCTGGAAGCGATATTTCGCCAGTGGCGTCGCGTCACAGGCCTTCGCCGCGGGCAAGGCCAACATCTCGCTGCAACTGGCCGGCGCCAAGCAGGTCATCGAGGTCGGTCCGGCTTTCCTGCTCGATCTCGGGCCGGGCGTCGATCCGGCCAAACTACCGCACAACTGAGCCGTCGCCGCCGAAGCGGGCGAAAAAAGAAGGGCGCGTTCCGATCGGAGCGCGCCCTTTCCAGTTGGGGAAAACCGGGTGGCCGGCCAGGGCCGACCGCCCGCAAGTTCAGAAGTTGCCGCGCAGGATGAACGAATAGCGGCGATCGTTGACGAAATAGGATCGCGGCGCCGTCGCGTTCGAGCCGCTGATATACGCCTGCTCCGTCTTCACGACCTGATTGGCGAGGTTCACGCCCTGGACGCCGATCTTGATGTACTTGTTGATGTTGATGAAGGCCGAGGCATCGAGCTGGCCGCCCGCCGACTGATAGATCGACGTATACGGGAAGATGACGTCCGCCGCGGTGAGCAGATATTTGGAACGCCAGTTGTACGCCGCGCGCAGCGAGATCGGCCCCTTCTCGTAGAAGACGGTCGCATTGGCATTGTGCTTCGACAGACCTTCCAGCGGCAAATTGCCGGGCGTGATGTTCGACGTACCGGAAGGCGAGCCGCCATTCAGGAAGGAATTGGGCAGGCCCGAACTGTCGATATACGAGTAGTTCAGGCTCGTCCCTAGACCGCTCAGGAAAGAGGGCAGGAAATCGAAAGTCTGCTGATAGGAAACCTCGACACCCTTGATCTTGCCATAGCCATCGAAGTTCGCCGGCCCGCGAACGAGCACATTCTGCGAGATACCCGCACTCTGGATCGTACGGTTCGTGACCGCCTGATAGAAGAAGTTGTGCACCGACTTGTAGAAGGCGTCGACCGACAACTGCCCGACACGACCGAAATACCATTCGAGCGTCGCGTCGAACTGCCAGGCGGTGGCCGGCTTCAGATAGGGATTGCCCGCGGTCGCGGTCAGTGTCCCGCTGCCGGTGTCGAATCCCACGGTCAGGAAGTTGCGGATGTTGGCGAGATCGGGGCGCGTCAGCACCTTCGATGCCGCCAGACGCAGGATCAGGTCCCGGCTCAGCCCGAACTTGAGGTTCGCGCTGGGCAGCCAATAAGCGTAATTGTTCCGCGCGACTTCCGCCGTTGTGATACCGGTGGAGAATTGCTGGAGAGCGGCATAACCCTGCGCCCCGAGCTGGCAGACACCGCCGGGCGTAACCTGCACCCCGTTCTGTACGGTTGGCTGGCACCGCGTCAGATACGGGTCGACGGTACCGGTTTGCGTGCGCGTCGGTGCGCCGATCGAGCCTGCCGAGGTCACGTCGGTAACGACGTAGCGCACGCCAACGTTGCCGCTGAGCCGCACGTCGCCGAACACCGGGCCCGGCGATGCGAAGTTCAACTGGGCGTAGACGTTCTTGTCCTGCTGCGTCACCTTCTGGATTTCGGACGGCAGGAACGGCGTGCCGGCAACGACGCCGGCGCGCTGGGCCAGCGGCGACCAGCCGGTCGCGGTCGCACCGTTTGCTGCCCAAGCCGCCTCGACCTGCTGCAGGCGTGTCACCGAGCCGTTATAGTTGTTGATCAGATCGCCGGTGTAATAGAACCCGCCGACCGGCCCCGGCGTCGCGCCACGGAAGAAGTCGGGGAAGCTGTAGAACGCGGTGTTGGCGGGGGACTGCGCGATCGACACAGGCGAATTGCCCGACCACGTCTCGCTCAGCACGCCCCAATTGTACGTGCTGTATCGCACGTCCATCGAGCGGTCGGCGTAACGGGCACCGAATTTGATGTCCTTGACGAAGCCGCCCTCGCCGAACTTGTAATCGAAGTCACCCTTGAACGCATATTCGCGCCCTTCGGACTGTTCGATATGGTCCATGGCTGCGCGCCAGAATTGTACGCGCGGATCGGAGAAATACTGCTTGTCGGTCTCGCCGACGACCACCGGATTGGGGGCCGCGCCCGACCAGGTATAGTTCAGCTGATTGGGCTTGTGCGGGACGACCACCGGCAGATTGCCGGTGATGTTGAGTTCGGAATCGGCGAACGTCGAACCGAAGGTGCTGAAGTCCAGATTGTAATGTTCGGCCTTGGTATAGTCGCCGTCCAGATTGACCGACAGGCGGTCGCTGAGCTGCGTCTTCAGATTGAGGCCAAAGTCCTTGACGGTATTTTCATCGAAAACCTGACGACGCGACAGCGACTGTTGCGTGCCGCCGGCCGGTACGAAGCTGGTTGAGGTGTTGGGGCCATTGCCGCGATAGGCGACGTTGCCCGGGTAGGTGATATAGCCGCTCTGGAACAAGCCGTTCGCGTCGTAGACGTAGTTCTTGGTCGAGCCGACCGGGCATTCGGCGCGGGTCGTGTTGCTGCCGTTCGACGGCGCACCGTCCGTATTGCCGAGACACCCGAACGGATAGGTGCTGTATTCGGAAAGATCTGGCGCCGTCTCGAACGTGTGCTCACCCCATTCGTTGGTGGTGTGCGTCCGCAGGAACTGCGCGGTCAGCACCGTCTTCTCGTCGTTGCTTTGCCACTGCGCCGCCAGCGCGACGCCATCACGCTTGCGGTCATAGTCCTGACTGCGGAACTGGCCGCCGATCGGCGCATAACGCACACCCGCCGGGTCGAGGAAGCCATCCGCCCCGGGCGTGTTCGCCGCGCCGCAGGCCGAACCCGCGGCGGGCAGCGTCGTGGTGTCGGTGGTGCCGGGCAGCGCGTTGCGGCAGACGAGCGTCGTGGTGGAGTTCGCCGCGATCGCGTTCTGGTTGTCACGGGTCTGGAAATTGGTGACCTGGATGCCGTCCGCGCGACTACGGATGCGCGAATAGGATACGTCGCCGAGCAGGCCGAAGGTGCCGATGTTGGTCTGCCAGGTATCGCTCACCAGGATCGAGCCGGTCGGCGACCACTTCTTCTCGAAATCGCCGTAGTTCGCCTCGGCGTCGACGCCGATGTGCAGCCCCTTGTTGTCGAACGGCTTGCGCGTGTTGAGGTTGACGGTACCGGCCAGACCGCCCTCGATCGTCTCGGCAGTCGCGTTCTTGTAGACCTCCACCGAGCCGAGCAACTCGGCGGGCACGTCGGAAAAGTTGATCGCCTGACCACCGATACCAGCCGAGAAGGTGTCGCGGCCGTTGAATTCGGAGCGGACGAAATTCAGGCCGCGCACGTTGACGCCCGAACCCTCGACCGAGAAGTGGTCGGGGTCGTTCGACCCGGCGAAGCGGCTGATCGCGACACCTGGCACACGCTGCAGCGCCTCGGTGACGGAGCGGTCGGGCAGCGCGCCGATATCGGACGCGGTGATCGCGTCGACGATGGTGTCCGCATTACGCTTGATGTTCTGCGCGTTGGCGAGGCTCTGACGGATGCCGGTGACGACGATATCGTCGGGACTCGCGCCGCCGGTCGATTGCGTTTCAGCCTGGACGTCGGCGGGGCTGGTTGCCGCGCCGGTGGCGGTGGCGACACCGACGGTGCCTTCGCCCGCTTTCGCGCCCGTCGGCGACTGGCTGGTGTCCTGACCCGACAGCGGGCGCGCCTGCGCGACGCCAAATGGGGCGGCGATGCACAGCGCCGTGACGGAAGCGCCGCGCAGCAGGCGAACGATGGAACGTGCAGTGACAGTGGACGGCGCGACAGGGCGCATCATTGGTCCTCCCCTAAATACGATCGCGGCACTGCTTGCGGCGCCCGTCCGATACGGCCTCTTTGTAGGCAGACCATTCACAATCGAGCAATGGTCGCGGTAACATTTTTCTATGCGACGCCGTTTTTGACGCCGAGGTGTGACGTTCCTGCAACGTACGGCACCAGTTGTGGAAGTGGTGTTGACGAACGCGCGACGATGAACGACCCAGAAGGAGATGGGAGCGCGAACACAAGCGCCGTAACTGGGGAGCGGATCTTGACCACGCCGGGCAAGGCAGTGCGGGTGGTGATCGTCGGCGGCGGCACAGCCGGCTGGATGACGGCGGCGGCGATCGCGCGGCTGTTACCGCATCGTGCGAGCGTGCATCTCGTCGAATCGGAAGCGATCGGCATCGTCGGCGTCGGCGAGGCGACGCTGCCCCACATCCGCTTTTTCAACGAGCGGCTCGGCATCCCGGAGGCGGAGTTCATGGCGCTCACCCGCGCCACCTTCAAGCTGGGGATCGAATTTCGCGACTGGGGTCGGATCGGCGACAGCTATATCCATCCCTTCGGCACCTTCGGTAGCGGCAAGGGTGCGATCGACTTCCATCATTACTGGAGCCGGCTATCCCGCGCCGGCGCGCCGCTGCCGCCGCTCGACGACCTGTCCTACGCCTGCACGCTCGCGCGGCAGGGCCGCTTCGCGCATCCGCAGGCCGACCCGGGTCAGCTGGCGGGGACGTTCGGCTATGCCTATCAGTTCGACGCCCAGCTGTTCGCGCCGTATCTGCGCGGCCTCGCCGAGCGGGCGGGCGTGGTGCGGACGGACGGGATCGTGACCGCGGTCGAGCGCGACGGCGACACCGGCGACATCCGCGCGATCACGCTTGCCGACGGCACCCGGATCGAGGGCGATCTGTTCATCGACTGTTCGGGCTTCCGTTCCCTGCTCGTCGGCGGCGCGATGGAGGAGCCGTTCGAGGATTGGGCGCATTGGCTGCCCGCCGACCGCGCCGTGGCCATGCCGTGCAGGACGGAGACGGCGGTGACGCCCTATACCAGCGCGATCGCCATGCCCGCCGGCTGGCGCTGGCGTATCCCGCTGCAGCACCGCACCGGCAATGGCTACGTCTACGCGAGCGCGTTCGTCGGCGATGACGAGGCACGCGACGCACTGGTCGCGGCGGTGGAGGGGGAACCCCTCGCCGAGCTGCGCCTGCTGCGCTTCCGCGCCGGGCGTCGGCGGCGCAGCTGGGTGGGCAATTGCGTCGCGATCGGCCTTGCGAGCGGTTTTCTCGAACCGCTCGAGTCGACCAGCATCTATCTGGTGCAGCAGGCGATCACCGCATTGGTTGAGCTCTTCCCCGACGGTGCGCCGAGCCCGCCGGACCGGGACGAGTTCAATCGCGTCATCGACCTGGAATATGACCGCATCCGCGATTTCCTGATCCTGCACTATCACGCGACGACGCGGTCCGACTCGCCGTTCTGGGATTATGTGCGCACGATGACGATCCCGGACAGCCTGGCGGAGAAACTGGACCTGTGGCGCCGCCGCGGTCGCGTCGTCAAATATCGCGAGGGGGTCTTCCTCGATGCGAGCTGGGTGGCGGTCTATCTGGGCCAGGGCATCATGCCGGAGGGCTGGGACCCGCGCGCGGACGCATCCGATCCCGTCGCCGTGCATCGCGGCATCGCAGCGTTGCGGCAGGAGATCGCCGCCGACGTCGCCGCCCGACCCGATCATCGCGGCTTCCTGGATCGCTATTGCCCGATGACGGACGCGGCATGACCGAACCGCTGCGCACCGTCCTCGTCGCGGGGGGCGGGATAACCGGATGGTACGCCGCCGCGGCGATCAAGCGGCGCGCGCCCTTCCTCGACGTGACGATGCTGGCGACCCGGGGGGCACCGGACGCGCTGGCCGACCGCATCGCCTGTACGCTGCCGTCGATCCGCGGCTTCCATGCCGATCTGGGCATCGGCGAGGAGGACGCCGTGCTGCGAACCGGTGCGGCCTGCCGCCTCGGCACGCTGTTCAGCGGCTGGGCCGACGATCTTCCCGATTATGCGCACGTCTACGATCGCTATGGCCAGCGCTTCGGACCGACGAGCTTTCACCTGCACTGGCTGCGTGCGCGTCGCGCAGGCTGGGCCGACGCATTCGACTCCTACGCGCCCGCCGCCGCTCTGGCACGCGCCGGGCGGTTCGTACCGCCGACGCCAGGCACGCCCTTCGCGGACCATGATTACGGCCTGACGCTCGACCTGCCGCGCCAAGAACGCATGGTGCGCGCCTTTGCCGATCACGTCGGGGTTCGCATCCTCGCGGGCGAGATCGCCGACGTGGCGATCGACGACCGCGGCTTTGTCGCACGACTGACGCTGGTCGGCGGCGGATCGCTGGCCGCCGATCTCGTCGTCGACGCGACAGGGCCCGCAGCACGCTTGCGCGGCGCGATCGACCAGGCGGTCGACGACTGGTCCGGCTGGCTGCCCTGCGACCGCCTGCTGATCCACGCTGGCGCGCCGATCGAGCCGCCGGTACTCACCCCGGTCGTCGCGCATGCCGCCGGCTGGCGGTGGAGCAGCGGCGCACAAACCGGCATCGCCTATGCCGCGGCGCATGCCGACGAGGCGGCACTGGCGGCACTGATGCCCGACGGCGATCGCATTGCGATCCGGCCCGGCATGCGCCGCGCGCCGTGGCGGGGCAATTGCGTGGCGATCGGCGACTCGGCGACTCAGGTCGAGCCACTCGAATGGTGCAACCTGCACCTCGCCCTCAGCGCGATCGACCGGCTGGTGACGATGCTGCCCGATGCGGCGATGGCACCGGTGGAAGCGGCGGACTTCAACCGTCAATGCGTCGCAGAAGCCGAGCGCGTCCGCGATTTCGTGGCGCTCCACTACGTCGCCGCGCGCCGGCCGGAGCCGATGTGGCGCGCCTGCGCCGCGACGCCGCCGCCGGACAGCCTCGCCCATACGCTCACCCAGTTCGCCGAGCGCGGCCGCCTGCCCTTTTACGAGGAAGAAACCTTCAGCCGGGACGAATGGGCGGCGGTGCTGATCGGCCAGGGCGTCCTGCCGCGCCGTGTCGACCCGCTGGTCGAGGCCGTTCCCGCCGACGCCGCCGCCGCGGCGATGGCCCGCCACAAAGCCGATATCGCCGCCGCCGTGCAGCGCACCCCAACCCATGCCGCCTGGCTGGCGGCGCAAGCGAGCCGCCTGTCCCGATGATCGATTCCGCAAATCCCCCGGCGAACCCCCATGCGATCCGCCGCGTCGTCATCGTCGGCGGGGGTACCGCCGGCTGGATGGCCGCCGCCGCCTTCGCGCGCCTGCTCAACAACGGCTATACGCAGATCACGCTGGTAGAGTCGGAGGAGATTGGCACCGTCGGCGTTGGCGAGGCGACGATCCCGCCGCTGCTCAACTTCAACCGCATGCTCGGTCTGGACGAGAACGGCTTCGTCGCCGCGACGTCGGGCACGTTCAAGCTCGGTATCGAGTTCCGCGACTGGGGCGCGCTGGGCGAGACCTATTTCCATCCATTCGGCAATCATGGCCACGACCTGCAGGGCGTGCATTTCCACCAATTGTGGCTGCGCGAACGCAATCGGCGGCCGATCCCGTCGGTCGAAGCCTGGTCGATGAGCGCGGTCGCCGCGGCCAACGGCAAGTTCGGGCGCGCGCGCGACGACGCCCAGTCGCCGGTGCGGGAGTTGTTCTACGCCTTCCACTTCGACGCGTCGCTCTACGCCCGCTATCTGCGCGACTATGCCGAACCGCGCGGCGTGACCCGCATCGAGGGGCGGATCGCCACCGTCGACCTGCGGAGCGGGGACGGTTTCGTCGAATCCGTCACGATGGCCGACGGCCGACGGATCGAGGGCGATTTGTTCATCGACTGCTCCGGCTTTCGCGGCCTGCTGATCGAGGACGCGCTGGAAACCGGCTATGACAGCTATGCCCAGTGGCTGCCGTGCGATCGCGCCGTCGCGGTGCCCTGCGCGTTGCCCGACCCGCGCGAGCCGTCGCCCTTCACCCGCGCCACCGCGCGTGACGCGGGCTGGCAATGGCGCATCCCGCTCCAGCACCGGATGGGCAACGGCCTCGTCTATTGCAGCGACCATCTGTCCGACGAGGATGCGGAGGCGCAGTTGCTCGCCAGCCTCGAGGGAGAAGCGCTCGCCGCACCGCGGCGCATCCGCTTCGAGGCGGGACGCCGCCGGCAGTGCTGGAACCGCAACGTCGTCGCTTTGGGCCTCGCGAGCGGTTTCATCGAGCCGCTGGAGTCGACCAGCATCCACCTCGTCCAGTCTGCGATCCAGCGCCTCGTCGCGCTGTTTCCCGACCGTCGCTTCGACCCCGCCGAACGCACCGAGTTCAACCGCCAGATGCGTGACCTCTACGAGGACATCCGCGATTTCATCATCCTCCATTACAAGGTGACCCGCCGCGACGACACGCCTTTCTGGAATCGTGTGCGCGAGATGAGCGTGCCCGACAGTCTCGCGCGCAAGCTCGACCTGTGGCGCGGCAAGGGGCGCCTGTTCCGGGAAGGCTATGAGCTTTTCACCAATCCCAGCTGGGTCGCGGTGTGCCTGGGACAGGGGCTGGCGCCGGAGGGGTGGGAACCCGCCGTCGACGCGCTGGACGAAGACAAGGTCGCAGGCGCGCTGGAGCAGATCCGGCGCGGCTATCTCGATACCGCGATGCGGCTGCCGACCCATGGCGACTTCCTCCGCGCCGCGGCACCGTCGCCGCTCGCCCCGACGGCGGTGCCGACGCCGTCGCGACCGAGCGACGATTGGAGCGGCGCGGCATGAGGCGGCGCCTTCGCGTCCTGCTGGCGCTGACCGCGCTCGGCAACGCGCCGGACACGGTGCATCTCAATCAGCTTGGCTTCCGCCCCGACACCGCGAAGCGCGCGATCGTGGCGGATGCCGCAAAGGCACCGCTCGCATGGCGCGTCGTCGATACGCAGGGCAGGCCGGTCGCCAACGGCATGACGCAGCCGTTCGGCGAGGATCCAGCGTCGGGCGATCGGGTACATCAGCTCGACCTGGGTGCCGTACGCACGCCGGGCACCTATCGGCTCGAGGTCGCCAATGCCTCGTCGCATCCCTTCGTCATCGCGACGGACCTCTACCGGCCGCTCGCCCGCGCCGCGTTGAACTATTTCTATCAGGCACGCGCGGGCGTGCCGATCGACGCGGCATTCGCCGGCAAGGCATGGGCACGTCCGGCCGGCCATGCGCATGAGGTCGCGGCCTGTTTCAAGGGTCCAGACCTCGGCGGCACGGTCTGGCCCGGCTGTCCCTATACCCTCGACGTGACCGGCGGCTGGTACGATGCGGGCGACCAGGGCAAATATGTCGTCAACGGCGGCATCGCGCTTTGGACGCTCCAGAACCTCTACGAGGTGAATGCCGGATCCCCACCCTTTCCGGACGGCAGCGCCGCCCTGCCGGAGGCCGGCAACGGCACCGACGACCTCCTCGACGAAGCGCGGGTGGAAATGCGCTTCCTGCTCGCGATGCAGGTGCCGGACGGCACGCACCTCGCCCTTCCCGTCGGGCGACAGGGACGCGGACCGCTGCGCCTGACGGACGTGGATGCAGGTGGCATGGCACATCACAAGGTCGCGGACCGCAACTGGACACCCCTGCCCACCGCGCCGGCGGACGACCGCGAGGATCGGCTGCTCTACCCGCCCAGTACCGCGGCGACGCTAAACCTTGCGGCGACCGCCGCGCAATGCGCGCGGGTGTGGAAGACGGCAGATCCCGCCTTCGCGCACCGCTGCCTCACCGCCGCCGCCAGCGCCTATCGGGCGGCGTTGCGCAATCCCGACATCTACGCCGCCCAGGCCTTTACCGGCAGCGGCGGCTATGGCGACGGCGACCTCGCCGACGAATTCTACTGGGCGACGGCCGAACTCTACGCCGCAACGCGGATGCCGGAGCTGGCAGACGCCTTGCACCGCAATCCGCTCCATGCCGCACCGCTCGGCAACGAGGCGAGCTGGGGCGCTACCGCAGCGCTGGGCACGATCACGCTCGCCACCGCAGCGGGGCTGCCTGATGCGGAACGGGACGCAGCCCGTGCCAAGATCGTCGCGCTTGCCGACCGCTTCCTGGGGGAAGATGCGCGTACCGGCTATCATATTCCCTTCGACACACTGCGGTATCCCTGGGGATCGAACGGCACGATCCTCAATCGCGGTATCGTGCTCGGCTTGGCCGCGCGCTTCACCGGCAAGGCGGCTTATCGGGATGCGGAGGTCGACACCGCGGATTACGTGCTGGGGCGCAATCCTCTCGATCGCAGCTACGTGTCGGGCTTCGGATGGAATCCGATGCAGAACCCGCACCACCGGTTCTGGACGCACCAGCTGGACAAGCGACAGCCGGGTCCGCCGCCGGGCGTTCTGGGCGGCGGCGCCAACAACACAGCCCTTGCGGACCCCATCGCCGCGACGCTGAAAGGCTGCGCGCCGCAGCGATGCTGGCGGGACGATGCGCGGGCTTTCGCGCTGAACGAAGTCGCGATCAACTGGAACGCGCCGCTGGTCTGGGTGGCGAGCGACCTGGCGGCACGCTAATTCAGCGCCGCAGCTCGATACGCTCGACCACGACTTCGGGATCGACCAGCCACAGGTGCAATGTGTGGCGGCCGGCGCGGGTGACCGATAGCGAAGCGCCCGCGACACGCGCATTGTCCGCGACCGCCCGACGCCAGCGCGCCTCGTCCTCGTGCGCGAGCAGGTCGACGATCACCGGCGCGCCGCCGTCGATCGACAGCGCCACGCGATGGTGGCCGCTGCCGCGGACGTCCAGCCCCGGTGCCGCGACCACGTCGAAGCGGAAAGCGCCCGCCGCCGGAAGGTTGACGCGATAGGCGATCTGCGGTCCTGCCCCCCCGGGCTTCTCGATAGGGGGCGCAGTCGCTGGAGTCGCGACCATCGCCGCGCCGTCCGCGGTAAAGCCGGCGATCCGTTGCCAGCGGATGGTCCCGCCGTCGATCGGCCGACCCGCATCGGCGGCGATGATCGCGATCGGCGGTGCCGGTACGGGCGCGGGCCTTGGCCCGGCCGATTCCACGGTCCAGAGCGGCGGTATCCTGTCCACCTCCGGCTGCTGCCAGCCGGTATAGCCGATATGCGTCTGTGCCATCATTACGGGCCATTTGCCGCCCGCGAGCGCCTCATAGCGCCGACGCAACGCGGCATCCTGTGCAAAGAAACCGCGAGCGGCCGCGGCCTGCCGTTCGGCTTCCCCGCCATCGCCCGCCAATGCCGCCCGATGATTGGACGCCACGGCGGCATAAAGGCGGTGGAGGTTGGTCATCGCGTCGATCCGGTGCAGCACCAGCTCGTCATAGGCGTCGCGCCGATCCATCGGCACGGAAGCGCCGACACGATGCGCAACCCTTGCGAGCGCCTCCCATTCGGCGAGCACCCGTGCCCAGCCACCCGGCGTGGACGTATAGGTATCGGCGTCGATAAGTTCGGGCTTACGCCGGCTGGCGAGCTGGCCGTAGCGGCCGAGCAGCGCGCCGATCGCCCGCCCCTGCGCATCGCCGAACTGGTGCGCCGCCCATCGTGCGGGATAGGCCTGCATCCCCGCCAACGTCATCGCATCGGGGTTCCATGCCATCGCGAGGAAGAAGCTCGTCGCATATTCCATCGGCTTCAGGTCGCCGACGTTGACGATCCATAACCGATCCGCGCCGAATTGGTGTGCCATCCGCATCTGCTGCCAGACACGCGGGATCGCGTTGGTGTCGAGCCATTTGTAGTTGCGCGGATCGCCCACATAATCGAAATGATAATAGACGCCCGCGCCCCCCCGCCGCGCCATGCCGGGCGGCGGCAGGCGGCGGATGTTGCCCCAATTGTCGTCCGAGAACAGCAACGTCACGTCATCGGGAACGCGCATCCCCCGGTCGTAATAATCCTGCACCTCCTTGTAGAGCGCCCAGACCTGCGGCGTCCGGTCGGCGGGCTTGCCCGTCACGTCGGCGATGATCCCGCGCTGGTCCGCGACGATGCGCTGGAGCAGGTCGATCGCGGTCCCCTGCGTCATCGGTTCGTCGCCATCGCCCCGCATGCCGATCGTGACGAGGTCTTCCGCATGGCCACGTCGTTCGATTCCGGCCCGCCAGAACGCGCGCAGCGCGGCCGCGTTACGCGTATAATCCCAGGGCCCGCCGCCCTGCCGCTGCCATTCGACCTGCGACCGTCCCATCGGCTCGTGATGCGAGGTCCCGAGGATGATGCCCATCCGGTCGGCCAGCGGCGCGGTGGCGGGATCGTCCTGCCACAGCGACTTGCCCCACATCGCCGGCCACAGGAAATTCGCCTTGGACCGGAGCAGCAGCGCGAAGACGCGTTCATAGGCGAGGTGATTGACCCCGCCGAAGCGGGCGCGTGCCCAGCCGCCGAACGCGGGCTCCTCGTCGTTGATGAATATGCCGCGATATTTGACGACCGGATGGTCGGCGACGCGTCCGGCGGTCAGAAAGAGGGTCGGATGGCGCAGGGGCGGCACATCGGCCCACCAGGACCACGGGCTCACGCCCGCCTTGGCGCTGAGGTCGTACAGGCCAAAGATCGTACCGCGCCGGTCCGCGCCGACGATGACGAGCGCGCGTGCGACACCTGGTGCCGGTCGATCGACCACCTGCGCGACATAGCCCTCCCATCGTCCCGCCAGCCCCCCGACATCGACCTTTCCAGCGCGCACCAGGGCATCGACGATCGGACTTCGCCCCAGGGTGCCCGCGATCACCGTGGCACCGTCCAGCCGGTCGGCGCCGCGCACCGTGCCGCCGCCGACGGCTCGAAGATCCGCGACGACATCCGAGGCTGCGCGTCTGACGCCGGGATCGTCCGCCGCGTCGACCACGACCACCGTCGCACGCCCCGGCAGGATCAGTGCCAGGCCGCCGCGCGTCGGATGCGTGCAGGCAGCGACCGGGCCGTCGCACGCTTGCGTCCGTGCCCCGGCCGGCGCGACGAACACCGACAGCATCAGCAACAGCGTCAAAAGCAGGCGATTCACGCGCATCCCTCTCTCCCTGACACGGCTGGCGGCGCGTCCTCCCCGATGATATCGCTATCACGCGCACGGACAAGCCGTGGCGGCAGGTGAGGATACAGGGCATGGCGGCGGTCGCGCGATACGGGATGGTGGCGATGCTGCTCGGCACGGTTGCGGGCGGGGTTTCGGCGCGCCAATGGGTACCGGTCTGGGCGTCGGCGCAGATGCGGATGACGGGGGCCGATGCCGATCGCGTCGCCGCGGCAGGCCCCGCGACGATCCGCCAGATCGTGCATCTGTCCGCCGGCGGTACGCGCGTGCGCGTCCGGCTGTCGAACGTCGCAGGCGACCGAGCGCTCGTCGTCGGTGCGGCGCGGATCGCAGCCGAGGCGAAGCCCGGGCAGGCGACCGTCGGCGGCATCGTCCCGCTGACGTTCGGGGGCAGGATGGGCGTCACCATTCCTGCAGGAGGGCAGGCCTATACCGATCCGCTGCCGCTCGCGACGCATCCCGGCCAGGACCTGGCGATCAGCCTGTTCCTTCCCGATACGATCGCTTCGCGCACCGGCCATCCGGGCGCGCGCGCCACGACGTTCCTCGCGCCTGGCGACCAGAGTGCGGCCGCGTCGCTGAAGGATGCCGCGAGGATCGGGGGCTGGTGGTCCCTGTCTGACGTCGAAGTGACGAACGGCCCCACGTCGGCGATCCTCGCGATCGGCGATTCGATCACCGACGGCAAAGGTATCGTCGACGACAGCAACCAGCGCTGGCCGGACCTGCTCGCCGCGCGCCTGGCCGCCGGACGCACGACGCCCCCCCATGCCGTGGTCAACATGGGCATCGGCGGCAACCGGGTGCTGCTCGACGGCATCGGGCCAAGTCTGGTCGCGCGCTTCGACCGCGACGTTCTCGGAACCCCCGGCGTTGCCGACGTGATCCTGCTGGAAGGGGTCAATGACCTTGGCACCGCGACGCGCGATCATCGGATCGGTGATGCGGAACATGCGGCGCTCGTCCGGGCGATCACCGGCGCCTACGGTCAGCTTGCCGGGCGCGCACATGCGCATGGCATCCGCCTCATCGGCGGGACGATCACGCCCTTCGCCGGCAACGACTATTACCACCCCGATGCCGCGACGGAGGCGGATCGGCAGGCGATCAACGCTTTCATCCGCACATCCGGCGCGTTCGACGGGGTCATCGATTTCGATGCCGCATTGCGTGACCCGGCGCACCCGGACCGCCTGCTGCCGGCCTATGATTCGGGCGACCATCTGCATCCGGGGCCCGGCGGCTATCGCGCGATGGCGGATGCCGTACCGCTGGCGCTGTTCGATACGGCGACGGCGGCTGCGCCCCCCGCGCAGCCGCCGCAGATCGCGCTGACCTTCGATGACATGCCCGCGCACGGGCCCCTGCCGGTGGGCGACGATCGTCTGGCGATCGCCCGACGGATCATCGCCGCGCTCAAGGCGGCGCACGCGCCCGCCTTCGGCTTCTACAATGGGGGCTTCGCAACCGACGCCACTGCGCCGCAGGTCGTCGGCGCCTGGCGAGCGGCCGGTTTCCCGATCGGCAATCACAGTTGGACGCATGGCGATCTTGCCACGGTGGGTCCCGACGCCTTCCTTGCCGACGTCTGGCGCGACGAGCCACCCCTCGTCGCCGCGTCGCGCGGCAGCGACTGGCACTGGTTCCGCTATCCGTTCCTCAGCGAGGGAAGGAATGCGGCGGATCGCGATGCGGTCCGTGCCGGCCTTCGCGCACGCGGCTACCGCATCGCCGCCGTGACGATGAGCTTTGGCGACTATGGCTGGAACGACGCCTATGCCCGTTGCGTCGCGAAGCGGGATCAGGGCGCGATCGCCAGGCTCGAAAGCAGCTTTCTCGCGGCCGCGCGCGTCCAGGCGCTGCGGTCGCGCATGCTGTCGCAGGCCGCTCTGGGCCGCGACATCCCCTATGTCCTGCTGATGCATCTGGGCGCGTTCGATGCGCATATGCTGCCGCGCCTGCTCGATCTCTACCGCAGCCTCGGCTTCACCTTCACGACGCTGGCGCGGGCGGAGGCGGATCCCTTCTACGCCGCCGCGACCGACCTTTCGCGTCCGGGTCCCAGCCCGACACTGGAAGCGGCCGCCGCGGCAAAGGGCGTCGCCGTGCCGGCGAACGCGCCGCTGCCCGATGCCCACATCTGTGCGTGACGCGGCGCGATCCACCTCCTGACGAGAGGTGGATCGTCGCTGCGGCGGCCCTCAGACCAGGGCGTTTCGGCGGATCAGTTCCTTATACCATTGGGCGCTCAGCTTCGGCGTTCGCTTCTGCGTCGCGAAGTCGACGTAGTGAATGCCGAACCGCTTGGTATAGCCGTCCGCCCATTCGAAATTGTCCATCAGGCTCCACAGGAAATAGCCGTGCAGCGGGAAGCCTTCCGCGGTCGCCCGCCGGAACTGGCCCAGATAGTTGCGCAGGTACATGATGCGATCCGCGTCGTCGTCCAGGCCGGCCGCGTTGAGCACGTCGTCCGCCGACGTGCCGTTCTCCGAAATGAACAGCGACTTGGGCTTCCACAATTCGCTGACCGCGCGCACGCCCCAATAGGCAGCCTCCGGCCCGACATAGAGCCATGGCGAGGCCATGCGTGGCGATTGCGGCAGATGCGGCAGCGGCGTGTAGCCGCGGGGCGCCGACGGGTCGGCCTTGACGAAGGTCGGGGTGTAGATGTTGAGCGCGACGAAATCGAGCGGGCTTCCGATCGCCGCCATGTCGCCCGCCTGCACCTTGGGCGCGGCCGCGCCGGCGGCGGCGAGATATTCCGGCGGATAGGCGCCTTCCATGATCGCGGTCAGGAACATGGCGTTCTCATCGCGCATCGCCTTCTTGGCGGCGGCGATATGCCCCGGCGTCTCGATCGCGGGGACGAAGATCGACGTATTGTCCGCGATGCCCACCTCGGTCCCGGCCCTGGCATGCGCGCGGATCGCCTGCACGCCCAGCCCGTGCGCCAGCACGCCATGGTGGCGAACCTGGTTCACCTCCGCCGCGGGGAGTTGCAAGCCCGGTGCGTGGATGCCCTGCATATGCCCAAGGTCGGTGAAGCAGCGCAGTTCGTTCACCGTCATGAAGCGATGGACACGATCGGACAATTTTCCCGCCATGAAGCCGGCATAGTCGGCGAACGCCTTGGCCGTGTCGCGATTGCGCCACTCGCCCGGCAGCGCCTGCGGCAGGTCCCAGTGGAACATCGTGACATAGGGCGCGATGCCCGCCGCGAGCAGGCCGTCGATCACGCGATTATAGTAATCGATGCCCTTCTGATTCGGCTGGCCGCGGCCTTCGGGGAAGATGCGCGACCAGGCGATCGACATGCGATACGCCTTGACGCCGAGGTTCTTGAGCAGCCCGATGTCCTCGGCGTAGCGATGGTAGCTGTCGCAGGCGACATCGCCGGTGTCGCCGTTCGCGGTCTTGCCGGGCGTGTGCGAGAACGTATCCCAGATCGTCGGTCCCCGCCCGTCCGCCTTGACCGCGCCCTCGATCTGATAGGAGGCGGTCGCGCAGCCCCAGACGAAATCCTTCGGGAAGCCCAGATCCGGGGCGGCCGCCGCGCCCGCGACGCGCGGCATGCCTCCTGCCGCCATGCCGCCGGCGACGATGCCCGCCCCGATGAAGCTGCGCCGATCCATTGCCATCCCCTCGTTCCGTTATCGCTATCAGCGTGCCAGAAGTTACGAGGCAAGGGAAGCGCTTAGCGCGCGCGAGCGCCCCGCCCAGGGTCTGATCCGCGTGCGTGAGGGCCGGTACCGCTCCGCTCCGGTCGCGCCAGGTTCGGATACCAAAGGCCCTACCGCATCGCTCGGTCAGCCGGCTGGCATGGGCGCGTGCGACGTGGGTGCTCTGGACGGTGGATAGACCTTGGGCATGGACAGCGCCCGTTGCAGGTCCGCCTGGCGGAACGGCTTGGACAGATGGGCAAGCTCGGGCGACAGCGTCTCGACATCCGCATAGCCCGACACGATCAGCACGCCGAGATCCGGACGCCGCGCGCGCAGGTGCCGCGCCAGGTCGGTTCCCGTCATCCCCGGCATCAGGTGGTCGGAAACGAGCAGGTCCGGCCACAGCCCTTCGGCCACCAGCCGCAGGGCGGCGTCGGCGCCATCCGCCTCGACGACCGCATAGCCCAGATCGCCCAGCATCTGCGCGGCCGCCGCGCGCACCGCATCCTCGTCGTCGACCAGAAGGACGAGTCCGACGCTGCAGGCTGGCGCCGGGTCGAGCGATGCGGTGACGGTCGGAACGATCTCCACCGTGCTGACCGGTAGCCACAGCTCCGCGACGGTGCCGGCCCCTGGGCTGCTCGTCAAATGGAACGCGCCGCCCAGCTGACTTGCAAGGCCATGAACCATCGAAAGGCCGAGCCCGCTTCCCCGCCCAAGCCCCTTGGTCGAGAAGAAGGGTTCGATCGCGCGGTTCAGCGTTTCCGCGTCCATGCCCGAACCCGAATCGGTCACGCTGAGGTGGATATAGGCGCCGGGCGGCAGACGTGGATCGCCGTCCTCGATCTGCCGGTCGCCGACGTCGATGCGCAGCGTCCCCCCTCCGGGCATCGCATCGCGCGCGTTCACCGCGAGGTTCAGCAAGGCCATTTCCAGCTGATTGCGGTCCGCGAGTGCGGGGGGCAGACATTCCTTAGTCTCGATGATCAGCTGGACCTGCGGACCCACCGTCGTCGACAGCAGGGCGGCAATGTCGCGCACCATCGTGGCCACGTCGATGGCATCCGCCTGCAACGGCTGGCGCCGGGCGAAGGCGAGCAGTCGCTGGACCAGCGTCCGGGCACGCTCCGCGGATTGGATGGCGCCATCGAGCAGGCGCATGCTGCGCGCGTCGTCGGGCACCTTGCGGCGGATGAGGTCGAGGCTGCCGAGGATCGGCGTCAGCAGATTGTTGAAGTCGTGCGCGACGCCGCCGGTCAGCTGGCCCATCGCCTCCATCTTCTGACTTTGCCGCAGGGCCGCCTCGGTCGCGCGCAGCGCCTCGTCCTTCGCACGCGCGTCCGTCACGTCGCGCCCCGATCCATAGATCCGGCCGCCCGCGACCGATGTCAGCCACGAGATGTGCCGGATCGCACCGTCGCGCGTACGATAGCGGTTTTCGAACACCGGCACGTCCTCGCCGGCGGATGCCGCGCTCAGCGCCGCCTCGGTCCGCGGGATATCGTCCGGATGGATGAAATCGCGATAGCTCCGGCCGACCACTTCCGAGGGATGGTGGCCGAGGATTGTCGTCCATGCGGGGCTGACCGAGCGGAAGATACCGGCCGGGTCCACCGTGATCAGCAGGTCGCGCGACAGGCGCCACGCGCGGTCGCGTTCCGCGGTCCGCTCCGCGACCCTCTGCTCGAGGGCCTCGTTGGTCGCCTGTACCGCAGACAGCAGGCGGGCGTTCTCGATGGCGACCGCCGCCTGCGCGGCCAGGCCGGCGATCAGTTCCTCGTGCCGCTGCGAGAAGCATCCCGGCTCCGGATGACCGAACAGCAGCCCGCCCAGCACCTTGCCTCCGCCCGACACGACCGGCACGGCAAGATAGCTGGTGACCACGGGATGCCCGGGCGGCATGCCCTCATAGGGCGCATTCGCGCCATAGCGGGGATCGCGCGTGATGTCGTCGGCGCGGATCAGCTCGTTGCGGAACAGGGGCCCCAGCACCTTGGTCCCGCGCGGCCGTCCAAGTTTGGTGAATTGCTCGCGATCGGCGCCGGTCAGGGTGAACAGGTGTAGCCGCTCGCCACTTTCGTCGAGCACGTTGTGGAAGAAGGCGCCTACCGTCGCGCCGGTCAGCTCGACGCCGGCATCGGTGACCATCTGCACGAGACGCTCGAGATCGTGCTCGGCGGCAAGCGCGGTGTTGATCGCGTTCAGCGCCTTGACCGCCTTGCGCGCGCGGCTTTCCTCGCTGATGTCCTCGCAGGAGACGGCGACACCGATCACCGTGCCGGTCTCATCGCGCATCGGTACCCAATTCTGCCGCCATACGCTGGTCCGGTCCGGCCGCGCCGGCGTGGGGCCGAAGATTTCGACCCCCTTCATTTCCTCGCCCGCGAGAACGCGTTCGAACGCCGCGCGCGCCTGAGCGGAAAGGTTGGGTATGATCTCCATCACCGTACGGCCGATATGGTCGGCCACCGGAATGCCGTTCAGGCGAGCGAGATGCTCGTTGATTCGGACGTAGCGCAGCTCCGTGTCGATCACCGCCAGGCCGATCGGCGATGCGTCGTACATTGCGGCAAGCTGCCTTGCCTGTTCCTCGGCCCCTGTCACAGCCCTTCCCTCATCCTCCCGCACCATGTCCTCCCGCACAGGGAAAACGTGATTTTATCAGCCCCTGCCGCCATCGCACCGCGCGACGGTTCGGTAAAATGCCTTCAGTTCGAATGCGTTGCAGGTTTTTTCGTTAAATGGAAGGCATCCCCCGCGGCGCGGGAGGCGAGCCGTTGCGGTGCCGGTTCCGCGGGGACCGCTCGGTGACGCACCCGGCCCGGACACGGCCCCCTCGCCGGGGAAAGCTTGCCACTCTCATGCGCCAGCGGTTGCCCGGTCCGTACACGTATCGAACCGCCGCTCCGACTTACGCCTGCTATCGGGAGCAAAGGCTATCAGCACTGATGTACCACGGCATACCGTTGCACCTGAGCAACACACTTCGTGATTCGTACTTACGAATGTTTCATGTTGTTTACAGAATGTTGCGCGGTCGTCATGCGCGCCGGACTGCGCCCGAACAGGCGCGCCCGGCAAAGGTGTGTCACACGACGCATCACCGGAAAAGTTGGGGAGGCATCGCTGATGCTCAGTAAGACTGCGTTTTCCGTATTGCGTAACGGCATCTCGACCGTCGCGCTTCTCACCGCGATAACGGGCCCGGCGTTCGCCCAGGCGGCTGCGCCGACTGCGTCGCAGAGCGATCAGGCGGCAACACCGCAGACGCCGGCACAGCAGGACATCCAGGACCAGCAGGACGCCACGGCGCCCGGCGCGCAATCCGATCAGGGGCAGGGCGGCGATATCGTCGTTACCGGTACGCTGTTCCGCAATTCCAACGCGACCTCGCTGTCGCCACTGACGGTGCTGACCACGCAGACGCTCGAGCGCGCGAACATCACCACGGTCAATGATGCGATCCGCTCGGTATCCGCGGACAGCGCCGGCTCGATCTCGACCGGCTTCCGCAACGGCTTCTCGGCCGGCGGCGCCGCGGTGTCGCTGCGTGGCCTCGGTGTTTCCTCGACCGTCGTGCTGATCGACGGCCTGCGCTCGGCCAATTTCCCGCTAAACGACGACGGCCACAATGCCTATGTCGATCTCAACTCGATCCCGTTCAGCATCGTCGACCGCGTCGAAGTGCTCAAGGACGGCGCGTCGTCGACCTATGGCGCCGACGCGATCGGTGGTGTCGTCAACCTGATCACCAAGAAGCACTTCAAGGGTCTCGAAGGCTCGGTGCAGGGCGGTACGACGGAAAAGGGCGACGGCTCCCATTACCGCGCCACGCTGACGGCCGGCTACGGCGACTATCAGGCGCAGGGTTTCAACGTCTACCTGAACGGCGAATACACCTACGACGGCTACATCACCAACAACTCGCGGGGCTATCCGTTCAATACGCTCGACCTTCGCCCAAGCGGCCTGACCGATCGCAACCGCAACGATGACTCGCTGACGACGTCGAACCCGCAGGCGGTCGTGACCCGCGTCACGCAGACCGACCTCAACAACCCGCTCGCCGGCGGCGTGGGTGCGCCGATCACGCCGCAATATCAGCTGCTCAATCCCGGCAGCTGCCCCTATGGCACCTTCACCGTCAACACCGCGACGTCGCAGGGCACCGGCTGCGCGCACAATATCGCCGACGAATACAACATCATCCAGCCGCGCCAGCAGCGCTATTCGGCGACGGGCCGCCTCAGCGTCCGTCTCAGCGACACCATCGAAGCCTATGCCACCGGCAGCTTCTCGCGGTCGGAAGTCAGCATCACCGGCGCACCGTCCAACATCCGCCAGACGCAACCGTTCGGCGGCTCGCCGGCGCTCGCCTCGAGCAGCCCCGGCATCGTCCTGCCGGTCTATGTCTGCGCTTCCGGGGTGAACTGCGCGACAGCGGCGGACCGCCGTCTCAACCCGAACAACCCCTATGCAGCGGCCTTCGCGGCCAATCCGGGCCAAGGCGCCGCGCGCATCTACTATCTGTTCGGCGACATCCCCGGCGGTAGCGATCGCTATGTCAACGTCTACCGCGCGACGACGGGGGTCTCGGGCACGTTCGGCGACGGCTTCGGCTTCCGACTGGACGGCGTCTATGCACGCGACGATTTCGGCGTCACGCAGCATGGCTTCCTCAACATCCAGGGCCTGCTGAACGCGGTCAACACCGGCGCCTACAACTTCGTCAATCCGCAGCTCAATACCGCCGCGGTGCGCAACCAGATCTCGCCCGACGTCTTCACCAAGTCCTATTCGACGACGGCTGCGCTGGACGGATCGATCACCAAGGCGGTGTTCGCGCTGCCGGGCGGTGACCTCAACGTCGCGATCGGCGGGCAGGTGCGGCGCGAGACGCTGCTCAACCGCAACCAGAACGCCGGCTTGAACTTCTACAATCTCAACACCTCATCGGCGACCGGTCGGCATACCGTCACCGCGGGCTTCTTCGAGATCGACGCGCCGATCGTGAAGGCGATCGACGTCAACGTCTCGGGCCGCTACGATCACTATTCGGAAGGCTACAACCACTTCTCGCCCAAGGTTGGCGTCAAGTTCACGCCGATCCAGCAGATCGCATTCCGCGGCACCTATGCGGAAGGGTTCCGCGCGCCGACGTTTGCGGAAAGCAATCCGGCGAGCAGCTATGCGGGCTTCTCCTCGTTCACTCCGCCGACGAGCTTCGTGAACGCGCATCCGGGTAACCCGGCCTATACCACCAGCTACAACATCGGCAGCGGCGCGACGGGCAACCCGAACGTCAATCCGGAAGTGTCGCGCAGCGTCACGCTCGGCACGATCATTCAGCCGGCACCGTGGTTCAGCCTGTCGGTCGATTACTACAATATCAAGAAGTCGAACCTGATCGTCAGCGGTCCGCAGCGTGCCGATGCGATCGCGGCCTACTATAGCCAGACCAACTCGACGGCAGGTTGCGCGGCGCTGGCGGCGGTAGGTTCGGGTTATGCCTGCAACGTTATCGACGCTCCCGACCCGTCGAATCCGAACGCTCTGCCTCGCCTCCTCGTCTTCACCGTACCTTACGTGAATGCGAACTATGAGGTGAGCTCGGGTCTCGACTTCCAGGCGACCGCCAACATTCCGCTGGCCGATGGCGTCCGCTTCTCGAGCCGTCTGGACGTGACGGACGTGCTGCGCTTCGACCTGGTGACCCAGAACGCGGCCGGCGTGCGCGTCGTACAGAAGTATGCCGGTACCTTGGGTCCTTACGAACTGTCGTCGGGCGGCGGAACGCCGCGTATTCGCGGCAATTGGCAGAACACGATCGAGGCCGGTCCGTGGTCGCTGACCGCGACGACCTATTACGTCGGCCGCATCAAGCAGGTCGCGGCGGACGAAATCACGCCCGACAAGACCACCGGTGCGATCGATCTGTCGTGCAAGAACTCGCTGTCACCCGGCCAGACGGGCGCCAACCAGTGCTACGTGCGGCCGTTCATCTACGTCGACCTGAACGCGGGCGTGAAGGTGAATGACCAGTTCCGGTTCTTCATCAACGTGCAGAATCTGACCAACGCGCGCGCACCGCTTGCGGCGGGTGCCTATACAAGCAACCCGAACTACCTGAGCAGCTGGCATTATGCTGGTCTCGTCGGCCGCAATTTCAGCGCGGGTGCCAACATCAAGTTCTGAGGATGTTCTCAAACCCGTAGCATCTCCAGGGGCGGCCTTCAGGCCGCCCCTTTTTTTATGGGTGGGGGATCTTGGCCACGAAGGCAGACCTGACTTTCACCCTTCCGCGTGGCGGACGATGGCTTCGCAGAGTTCGTGCGTCGCCAGGATGGCAGCCTCGTCCACGGGCCGCCGCTCGCGGGCGGCGCGGAGGAAGTCGTCGCACATCGCCTCGAAACCGCGCTGGCGTCCGACCGGGACCCAATCCGGCCGCCTGTGCAGGCTCTGCGTCCCGCTCGCGTCGAGGCGATCCGCGAGGTTCAGCACGGAGCGGCGTACATTACCGCCGATGACGTCCAGTCGCTCCTCATCGAGCCCGCTGGCCCGATGCATCGTTCCGACGGCGGTGAACCCGTCGCCCGCCAACGTCAGAACGATCGCATGCAGCATGCCGTCGATCACCTGGGTTTCGATCGTGCGGCGGCGGACCGGTGACGGCGCGAGGAACAGCAGCGTGTCGACGACATGGATGAAATCGTCGAACACGACGCCACGCGGCAGGTCGGGTTGCCCGTGACGATGCTTCTCCATCATCAGGAGGTTCGCCCCGGTACCGCGGAGGGCGACATAATCCGGAGCGAACCGCCGGTTGAAGCCGATCACGAGCGGCGTGGCGCGCCGTCGGGCGAGGGCGACGAGCGCCTCGACCTCCCCGAGATTGTCGGCCAGCGGCTTGTCGACGAAGGTGGGTATGCCATGCTCGACCAGGAGGCCGACGAGCGCCGCATGCGCGTCGGTGGCGGCATGGACGAACGCAGCGTCGAACGTCGCGCGGCGAAGCGCCTCGCCAGCGCTGGCGTAGCGGTGCGGGAGACGGAAGGACCCGCCGACGTCGTCGAGCACGACCGGATCGCGCGTGGCCAGGTGGATGTCGAGGTCGGCTCGCCTGGACAGCAGGGGAAGATACGCCTTGCGGGCGATGTCACCCAATCCGATCAGGAGCACGCGCATGGTCTGGAAATCCCGTGCGGCACGCTTGCCGTGCCCGCCAGGGGCGATACGTCGGCGAGCGTGCTTCCCGCAACAGTATGTAGCGCATGGCCGGTCTCCGGCCGCCCGGCGCGGATCGCGCGATGCGGCAGGAGACCGGACCATCCGCCGTCGGGTCGGCTCAGTCGTAGCACGGCGTCCGCGCCGGGACAGCGGATCGACGTCCGGCCAACAGAAGCGCCGCCAGCCCGATCGACGAGGTCGCCGCCCCGGCGAGCGCGACCGCGGGAAAGCCGAGCCCGGCGGCGATAACGCCGCCACCCAGGGCCGCGCCAGCGGCGTTGCCGAGGTTGAATGCCCCGATGTTGACCGCAGAGGCGAGGTTCGGCGCGTCGGCGGCCGCGGTCATCACGCGCACCTGTAGCGGCGGCACCAACGCGAAGCTCGCCACGCCCCACAGGAAGATGAGTATGGCGCTCGGCCCGGCATGCGTCATCAGCGCGGCGAACGCGACGAGGATGGCCGACAGCGCGGCCAGCGTGACGATCAGCGTGCGGTCGACCGACCGATCGGCGAAGCGGCCGCCCAGCCAGTTGCCGACCGTCAGCCCCAGGCCATAGACGACCAGCATCGCGGTGACGAAGCCGAGCGAGGCGTGTGTCGCCTCGCGCAGGATCGGTGCGATGTAGGTGAAGACGGTAAACATCGCGCTGGAGCCCACCACGGTCAACGCGAGCGCGGCCAGCACCACCGGGCGCTTCAGCACGCGCAGTTCGGCGATCGCGTCACCACCATCGGGCGCGGGGAGCGGCGGCAGCGTCAGCCGCAATGCCGCCATGGTCGCGACACCCAGTCCGGCGATGCCCCAGAACGAGGCGCGCCAACCGAGATGCTCGCCCGCCCAAGTCGCCAGCGGAACGCCGACGACATTGGCGATCGTCAACCCCATGAACATCGCCGCCACCGCGCTCGCGCGCCGCTCCGGCGCGACCAGGCCGGCCGCGACGACGGAGCCCACGCCGAAGAAGGCACCATGATTGAAGGCGGTGAGGATGCGTGCGGCAAGTAGCATGGCATAGCTGTCCGACACCGCCGCCAGCAGATTGCCGGCCGTGAAGATACCGGCGAGTCCGATCAGCAGCGTCCTGCGCGGCACGCGCCCCGTCGACAGCGTCATCAGCGGGGCCCCGATCACGACCCCCAGCGCATAAGCGCTGATCAGCAGCCCGGCGGCGGGGATCGAGACGTGCAGGTCGCCCGCGATCACGGGCAGCAGTCCCATGGGCGCGAACTCGGTAACGCCGATGCCGAATGCGCCGACCGATAGGGCCAGCAGGCCGGGGTTGAGCTTCATCGTCCGTCCCCCGCGCTGCCCGCGTCCGAACGGCGCGCCGGTTCGCCCAAGGCGGACCGTCCAAGATGCCGAAAGTCCATAACACTCCTCATTCATCACTTGATGCACAGATGGACCCCCGTCGCATCGGCTGGTAGACGCCGTGGACGCGGAGGATCTTTGCAATGGATGCAAAGCTGGAGCAGGGACTGGACCGGGGGCTGGATCGCGCTCGCGCTCTGGCGCTGTTCGCGGCCGTCGTGGAGCAAGGCAGTTTCTCGGCCGCCGGCCGCATGCTCGACATGAGCCCGTCAGCGGTGGCGCGATCGATCGACCGGATCGAGGCACGTCTCGGCGTCCGGCTGCTGCTGCGCTCCACCCGCGCGCTGTCGCTGACCGCGGAGGGCCGGAGCTACCTCCAGGCCGCGCGCCGCATCCTTGCCGATCTGAACGACGCCGAACAGCAGATCGCCGATCAGGGCAACCCGCGCGGAAGGCTGCGCGTGAGCGCCGCGCTATCCCATGGGCGGCTGTGCGTGGTGCCGCTGCTCGGCAGGTTCGTCGCGCTCTACCCGGATATCCTCGTCGATATCGCGCTGACCGACACGCTGGTCGACGTCGCCGCGGGTCAGGCCGACGTAGCGGTGCGCTTCGGCCCCCTGCCGGACAGCACGCTGACCGCGCGCAAGCTGGGCGAGACGCGGCGCGTCATCGTCGCCTCTCCCGCTTATCTGCAGCGAAACGGCACGCCGCAGGTGCCCGACGATCTTCATCGCCACACCTGCCTGAACTTCAACTTCCGCCGGGCGGAACCCGTCTGGCCGTTTCGCGCGCACGGCCGGGATTTCACCCTGTCGGTACGCGGCAGCATCGAGGCCAATAACGGGGAGACGCTGGGCCAGCTCGCCGAGGAAGGCATCGGCATCGCCCGGGTGGGGGCGTTCAGCGTCGCGGAGGCGATCGCCGCCGGCCGCTTGATCCCCATCCTCGAGGCATTCAATCCCGGCGACGTCGAGCAGATCCACGCCGTCTTCGTCGGCGGCATGAACACGCCGGCGCGCGTGCGGGTGTTCGTCGACTTCCTCGCCTCGAACCTGCAGTGACCCGGCAGGCGGAGGGTACGCGCCGCCCGGTCCGCCACGGGGCGCGCGCCCTCCCCGGCCGGATCGCGGCCGTCAGCGTTGCTTCTTGGTGATTGTGGCCGTGAAGTCCGGATCCTTCTTGGCGACCCAATCGACGAATTTGCGCACATTGGGGTGATCCAGCAGACCCGCGACGTTCATGCCGTGCCGCTGGAGCTCGGAATTGGTGAAATTCGCGGTCAGGGTCTGCTGGCAGATCGGATGCATCGGGACGACGTCGCGACCGCCGCGGCTCTTGGGCACGGGATGGTGCCAGACGATGGTCTTGCCCGTCGGCCTGCCGCAGAGCCAGCAGGCGACCGGCGCCGCGGGCGCCTCGTCTTCCTGCGGAAGATGATCATAGGGATCCTGTTTTGAACGTCTTGCCATTGTCCGATCCGGCCGCCTTGGTGGTCCTGTCCTGTAGCCGAGCGATCCCTCGCATCCTATAGCGGGCCGCAACAGGGCTCCGTCGCAGCGGACCGAAGGGGATCAGCGATGACGGATGGGTCGAAGCCCTGGGACGCGGCCTTGGTCCGCAGGTGGCTGGAACGCCGCCACGCGGCATCACGGCTGGATCAAGCGGCCGCAGACAGACGCGGCTACGAGGCGCGCGACGACTTCGACAAGGCTGCCGCCGAGGAATGGGTCTGCCGCGCGCTCGCGACGGCCGACTGCGTGAACGACCAGGCCGCGTTCGCCGCGCGGCTGAAGCAATTGGTCGCGCAGGACGAATATCCCGCGACCGGGCTCCATGACGATATCCGCTTCGAGCGGCACGTCCGCACCTATCTGCGCAGGCTCTTCAAGATGACGAAGGCCAACGAAGGGTTCGAGAAGACGCTGCGTCATCAGTGAAGTCGGCGGCCTCGCCCCCGCGGTAACCGGCACGAGCGGCCGAGGTGGCGAAGGCGACCGATGATGCGAGCCAGGCGCCGCTGTCGGGCCATGAGGCCGGCAAGGGCGGATCGGTGCCTCGACCGCGGCTGCTTCGCCGCCCCGTCGCGGATGCGGACCGCATCGAGCAAATTGAAGCCTGACCGCACGCCCTCGACCGTGACCTCGCGGCCGATCAGGCGGCGCGATCGCCAGGGCATATCGACGAACCAACAGCCGCCGTCCTTCGCGTGCAGGACGTAGCTGCGGTTGCTCTCGTCCCAGTGGAGCGTGCCGGTCAGCATGTGGCGGGTGCCGCGTGGCATTCCGCTTCTCCCAACAAAGTCGATGGCGGTACGCCCCCGCGCTCGACTTCACCCAAGAGCCTTGGTGATCGGGGAGTTAGTAAACCGAGCAAGCCGGTCCCTACGACCTTTAGGCTGGGAAGCCCTGGACATACGTCGCAGGCTCCCCGACCATAAGGGTCAAGGATGTTTGGGCCACGTCGGGCAGCCCAACCGCTTGCTCAGGGTTACTACGCCCCGGAGGCCGTGCGTGGTGGCCTCGCCGGGGACTATCGGCCAGCGACGATGGCGAGGCAACAAAATTGCTCGATTCGCGCAGCGTCGTTCGCGCAACTGCGATCAGTCTCAGATCATGCGGAAGGGCCGCACAGCCATGCGAAAAAGACCCCTCAGAAGACCCCTTTTTTGGGCTTCGGGCCAATCGCGATCCCCGGAGGGGCGGTTAAGTCATTGAGAAAATGGTGCTGCCGGTGAGGATTGAACTCACGACCTCAGCCTTACCAAGGATGCGCTCTACCACTGAGCTACGGCAGCACTCGTCCGTCGGACGGAAGCGCGCCTAGAGCGGAGGGCGGGCGGCTTGTCAAGCCATTGGTTGCGAGGCCGCCGCGTTTTCGGGATAAGGCGGGGGATGAGCGAAGCCGATACCCGTGCTGCCCGTCTGGCGGCGAACCTGCGCGCCAACCTGCATCGGCGCAAGGCGCAGGCGCGCGACCTGCGCGGATCCGCATCAGCGGTGCGTGACGAGCGATCCGACGGAAACGAGCCCGCTCGCCGCGACATAGGCGACACCGGAGCCGGCGGTGAATAGGCCGATCATCGTCCCGGCGACGATCAGGTGACCGGTGAGCATTTTGACGCGAGCCATGCCCTGTCCTCTCCATCGAGCACCGGACCGATCCTTGCGACGACCTCGGCGTGATAGGCATTGAGCCACGAAAGCTCGGGCGCCGTCAATAGGGCCGGGTCGATCAGGTCGCGTTCGATGGGGGCGAAGGTCAGCGTCTCGAACGCCAGCATCCGCCGGTCGGGATCGCCCCCCTCGATCGCGCGCGGCACGACGAGCAGCAGGTTCTCGATGCGGATGCCGTATTCGCCCGCCTTGTAATAGCCCGGCTCGTTCGACAGCATCATGCCCGCCCGCAACGGCTCCAGCGTTCCGCCACCGGCATAGGTCGGCATCGCGATCCGCTGCGGCCCCTCGTGCACCGACAGGTAGCTGCCGATGCCGTGACCGGTGCCATGGGCGAAATCCAGCCCCGCCTCCCACAGCGGCCGCCGTGCGAAGGCGTCGATCTGCGCGCCGGTCGTGCCGTCCGGGAAGATCGCGGTGGCGACCGCGATATGCGCCTTGAGCACACGGGTGAACCGGTCGCGCATCTCCGCGCTGGGCGCACCGATCGGCACGACCCGCGTCACGTCGGTCGTGCCATCCGCATATTGCCCGCCCGAATCGACGAGGTACAGCTGACCCGGCACGATGCGCGCGTTCGATTCGTCGTCGACGCGATAGTGCGGGCTCGCACCATGGGCCCCCGTGGCGGAGATCGTGTCGAAGCTGGTGTCGCGCAGCAGCCCCGTCTCCTCGCGAAAGGCGAGCAGCCGGGCGGCGGCGGACAATTCGGTTTCGCCGCCCTTGGGGCATTCGGTCTCGACCCAGCGCAGGAAGCGCGTCAGCGCCGCGCCGTCGCGGACGGACGCGGCGCGATGCCCCGCCACCTCCGCCGGGTTCTTCAGCGCCTTGGCCAGCACGACCGGATCGCGCAGCGCCAGCACGGTCGCGCCGCCCGCCTCGAGCGCGTCGAAGATCGCCGCGACCGCGCGTTCGGGATCGGCGGCGATGCGGCGCCCGGCATAGCCGCCGAGCGCGGCGGCGAAAGCGGTTCGATCGTGGATGCGCACCGCATTGCCCAGATGCTGGCGCAACGCATCGTCGACCTTCTCGGGCGCGACGAACAGGTCGGTCGTGCCGTCCGCGTCGACGATGGCATAGGAGAGCGCGACCGGCGTATGCGCGACGTCCGCGCCGCGCACGTTGAGCGCCCAGGCGATCGAATCGAGCGCGGTCAGCACCACCGCATCCGCGCGACGTTCGCCGAGCCAGTCCGCGATGTCGGCCCGCTTGGCGGCGGACGACCGGCCGGCCAGGTCCTCGTCATAGCGGACCATCTTCGCGGGCGAAGGCGCGGGCCGATCGGTCCAGATCGCGTCGATCGGATTGTCCGCGACGGCGACCAGCGCCGCTCCGCGTTCGGCGAGCGCAGCGCGCATCGCCTCCACCTGATCGCGCGTGTGCAGCCAGGGATCATAGCCGATCCGCTGCCCCGCCTCCGCCGCGCGACCCAGCCAGGCGGCCAGACTGTCCTGCGGCACGTCGACATAGTCCCAGTCCGACGGCGAAACCTGCTCGCGGACCTGCAGCGTATAGCGTCCATCGGTGAAGATCGCCGCGCGGTCCGCCAGGACCGCGGCGCTGCCGGCCGACCCCTCGAAGCCGGTCAGCCACGCCAGCCGCTGCGCATAGCCACCGACATATTCGCTCATATGCTCGTCGGTCAGCGGCAGGACGAAGCCGTCGAGCGCGTCGGCGGACAGGCGGCCGCGCAGCGCGGCAAGGCGGGCGGCATGAAGCGCGGCGCGCGAATTAGGCTGGGTCATCACGGCAGCGTCTATCGACCGGCCACCCGGCAATGGCAACAGCGCGTGGGCGCGCTGTAGAGGCGGCTGAAGGACAGTCTTCATGTCCGATAGCATCATGAATTTACCTCTTTGCGCGCATTTTTCTGGAATATCGGAGTGATCGACATGGAGATGTCGCCATTTTGAGCAATAAAAAGGCTAGGTCACCTGATGTGCGGCGCAGCTCTTTTCCTACGGTTAACCGGCTTTTAGAAGAAATCGATTATGACTTGCCGGATGGAAGGGGCGACACGTCAGCATCGGCTGTTCCGCAGCCGGCTGCGCAAGAAACACGATGAAGAAAGCAGCGCGATAACGCGCCTGCTGCTGAGCCTCGTGGCGCTCGCGCTGCTTGCCTCTGCGGTCATCATCGCCGTGCTCGTCTTCTGCGCCGATCGCGAGGCCAATCAGACGGCGGCCGGGACAATCGCCGGTGCGCTCGATCGCGAGCGGTCGCGGATCAGTAACGAGACGTATATCAACGCCGCCTGGGACGATGCGGTCGCCCATGCCTATGGCACCATGGATATGCGCTGGGTGCGCTCGCAATGGGGAACCCCGATTGGGCGGAGCTATGTGATCGACGCCGCGGGGCGCACGCTATACGGCCATATTCCCGAGCGCGCCGCGCCGCCGCTGGACCGGATGATCGCGCCCTCGCTGCTCCGTGCGCTGCTCGACCGCCTGCCGTCGGACGATGCCGCGGTCCGATCGCGGCACGACGCGACGGTGCTGATCGGACGTTTCGGCGGCAAGCCGGCGCTGATCGCCTTCTCGCCGATCGTGGCGGAAAAGGGACCCGTCCGGTGGCGTCGGGACACGTACCGCATCTTCGTCGACATCCGCGTGATCGACGCGTCGATACTGGCGGAATGGGAACGCGGCTTCGGCTTCGCGAACCTGCGCTGGATGCCCGCGGACGCCGAACCGGGCGGGGATGCCGCAACGATGATCCGCGACTGGCGCGGTCGCGCGCTCGGCGTGATCGCGTGGCGACGGCTGACGCCCGCGTGGCAGACGCTGCTGGAAATCGCGCCGCTGACGCTGGCGTTCCTGACCGCGTTCCTGTTCGTCGCCGGCGCGCTCATCCAGCGCGTGCGCCGTCTGAGCAGAAACCTGGCGACCAAATCGCGCCTCGCTGCCGCCGCCGCCGCGCAGGAGCAACTGGTCCGCGTCGCGGCGGAGGAAGCCCGTGTCGCCGCCGACGAGGCGCGTCGCGCGGCGGAGGCCGCGTTGCGCGAGGCGGAACAGGCCCGTCGCGAGGGCGAAGATCAGGCGCAACGCCGGATCGCCGATGCCGCGCACCATCGCAGGGAGATGACCGCCGCAGCGGCAGGGATCGCCGATCGGCTGCAGCAGACGGTTGGCGCGCTGATCGCCAATTTGCGCAGCGCCGCCAACGACCTCGATGCCAGTGCGGACTCGACGCTCGCGACGATCGTCGACCAGCAGGGTCAGGCGGAGGTCGCGCACAGCCTTTCGTCCCAGGCGAGCGAGACGACATCCACGTTGCTCGAAAACCTGCGCGCCTTGGCGGAGAACCTCGATGTGATCGCCGGCGAGGCGCGCCGGTCGGCGGAGACGACGATCGAGGCGGCAAGCCATTCGGAAACCGCGCAGGCCGCCAATGAGACGCTGATCCGATCGGTGGCGTCGATCGAACGGTCGTCCCAGCAAATCGCCGCACTGAGCCAGGCGACGAACCTGCTCGCGCTCAACGCCGCGATGGAGGCGGCGCGGGCGGGGGACATGGGCCGCGGCTTCGCGGTGGTCGCGCAGGAGGTGCGAAACTTCTCCCAGGCGACCGCCGGCACGACGCAGGAGATCGCCACGCGCATCGAGGAGATCAGCCAGGCGACCACGTCCGCCGTCGGCGTCAGCGACGCGTTGCGTGTCGCGCTCGATCGACTGGCGGCGTCCGCGGTGCAGACGGTGGAGACGACATCGACGCAAAACCGGATGAATGCGGAAATCCGGGGCATGATCGCGGCGATCGAACGGAGCACCGTGACGGCGCGGGACACGTTTCAATCGCTTCGCGAGACGTTCGTGCAGACATCCTCGGTCGCGCTGCGCACCCGCACCATCAGCAGCACCATGCGCGAGCGGACGGAGGCATTGCAGCTGGAATGCGACCGCATCGTCGCGGTGCTGCGAAGCAACGCCGCCTGACGACGGCGGACGCGCGGCAAGGCCGGATCGGGGCGGTGCCGGCCCTCACTCTCGCCCTGCCGCCGACAGCGTATCCTTAATGGGCGACCCGGCGAGGATGAGCGCCGGTACCAACTCCACGCGCGTCGGTCAGACCTTAGGCGGAATGGCCCTCGGACGGGCGGGGCAGCAGATGCAGCAGGCCCACGATCACGCCGCCGACCACGATCCCCAGCAGCGCGGAGCCGATCGCGCCGATCAGCCACCGCGCGACACTCGCCATCGCGCCGAGCGGCGCCGCCGCGCCTTCCGCCACGGCATGGATGGCGTGCGGGATCGCCGCGACCCCGAAACTTTCCAGGCCGTGGACGATGATGCCGCCGCCCACCCAAAGCATCGCCGCGGTGCCGATCACGGACAGCGCCGACAGGACCCGCGGCATCGCCGCCACCAGACCGCGCCCGACCGTCCGCGTCGCGGGCTTACGCGCAAGGTGCAGGCCGATGTCGTCCATCTTCACGATTAACGCGACCAGGCCATAGACGCCCGCGGTGATCGCCACGGCGACCAGCGCGAGGGCGATCGCCTGGTTGAGCAGCGTCTCCCCCGTCAATTCGCCGAGCGCGATCGCCATGATCTCTCCCGACAGGATCAGGTCGGTGCGGACCGCGCCGGCGACCTGCCGGTCCTCGAGCGCCTTGGCATCGGTGATCGCCGCGCTCTCCTCGCCATGGTGGCCGCCGGTCAGCGCGGCCAGGATCTTCTCCGCCCCCTCGAAGCACAGGAAGGCGCCGCCGCACATCAGGATCGGCGTGATCGCCCAGGGCGCGAGCGCATTGAGCACCAGCGCGGCGGGCAACAGGAACAGCAGTTTGTTGCGCAGCGAGCCCTTGGCGATCTTCCAGATGATCGGCAATTCCCGGGCGGGCGACAGGCCGGTTACATAGGTCGGGGTGACGGCGGTATCGTCGATCACCACGCCCGCCGCCTTCGCGCCCGCGCGGCCGGCCGCACCCGCGACATCGTCCAGGCTCGCCGCCGACAGCTTCGCCATCGCCGCGATATCGTCTAGCAGCGCCACCAATCCGCCCGGCATGTGCTTGGCCTTCCCTTTGTCTTTGGCTCGCTCATGCCCGCCGGCGGCAGTGAGGACAACTGATGTGCGATCCAGCAAGGCTGGATCGGCGCGGTATCGGCCCCCACGCCCACCCGGCCGCCCATCCAGGATAGGCTGCGTGGGCGGCCGGGTGGGGGTGAGGGCCGGTACCGCGTCCACGTACCTGGATCAAAGTCTAGCCATCGCGGGCCGGAGCGATCAGCCGGTCGTCGAGCGCCGACAGCGTGGCCAGCGCGATCGCCGCACCGACGAGGCAGGTCAGCATGTCCCACTGCGTGTCCCAGGGATCGCCCTGGGTACCCAGGAACGCATCGGCCCCCTGCCCCAGCGCCTGGGCGGCCGCGAACTCGATCAATTCATAGGCGGCGCTGATCGCCAGGCAGAATGCGAGGACGGCAAGGGCGAGGAACGTGCCGCGACGGATCAGGCCAAGGCCGATCACCAGTTCGCGCAGCACGATCGCCGGGACGAAGCCCTGGCAGAAATGGCCGATCCGATCGAACGGATTGCGCGCCAGATGCAGCCAGTCGCGGAAGGCGAAGCCGAGCGGCACCTTCGCATAGGTATAGGCGCCGCCCGTCATCAGAACGAGGCCGTGTACGCCGATCAGGGCCAGCGCGAGGTCGCTTGCCCGCCAGCGATGGCGCATGGCGACGAGGGCGGCGAAGACGATCGGCGCCGGCACGACCTCCAGCGCCCAGGTCGCGCGGTCCGCCGCGACGGCGAAGGACACGCCGAGGCCGACCAGCCAGACGAGACCGAGCCAGACGAGGCGGCGGGTGTAAGCGGAGACATGCATCGCGGATGATCTTGCCGTCGGCACGCGGAATGTCGATTCCCGGCGTGCGTCGACTTGGCGGGACACCGCGTTATGAAGGCCGCATGATCGATCCGACCCTGCCCAAGTCCCCCGTCGCCGACCGTCGTCCGCACAGCTTCACCGCGCATGGCGTGACGATCGAGGATCCCTATGCCTGGCTGAAGGATCCCGACTATCCGGACGTCGGCGACGCCGACGTGCTCGCCTATCTCGCCGCGGAGAACGCCTATTTCGAGGCGGCGATGGCGCCGCACCAGCCGCTGGTCGACCGCCTGTACGAGGAGATGAAGGGGCGGATGAAGGAGGACGAATCCTCCGTGCCGCAGAAGGACGGCGACTGGTTGTACTGGACCGCGTTCGAGACGGGCGGCCAGTATCGCAAATGGTGGCGGCGGCCCGTCGCGGGCGGCGACGACGAGCTGCTGCTCGACGAACCCGCCCTGGCGGAGGGCAAGGACTATTTCCGGCTCGGCGCCTTCGCGGTGTCGAACGACGGCGGCAAGCTCGCCTATGCGATCGACGACAACGGATCCGAGCGGTTCACCGTCCGGATCAAGGACCTGGCGACGGGCGAGCACCTTCCCGAGGTGATCGAGGGCATGCTGTCCGACATCGTCTGGACGGCGGACGATTCCGGATTCCTGTACGGCCTCGCCAATGCGCAATGGCGCACCGACAATGCGCGCTTCCACCGGCTCGGCACGCCGGTCGAGGACGACGTCGAACTGTTCCACGAGGCGGACGAGGGTTATCGCGTCGCGGTCGCGGAGACGAGCGACCGCAAGTGGATCATCATCGGCACCGGGGACCATGTCACCAGCGAGGTGCGGCTGCTCCCCGCGCACGACCCCTTCGCGCAGCCGATCCTGGTGGCCGCCCGGCAGGAAGGCCGCGAATATGACGTGGATACGCACGGCGACACGCTGTTCATCCATACCAACGACATCGATCCGATGTGGCGGCTCGTCACCGCGCCGATCGCGAGCCCAGGCGAATGGACCGAGCTGATCGCGCCGGACCCGCATTTCTACATGACCGGCGTCGAATGCTTCCGCGACTTCTTCGTGGTCGAGGGGCGCGAGGACGGTCTCGATCGGATCGCCATACACCGCTATGACGCGCCGACCGTCGCGGAGCGGATCGCCTTTCCGGAGGCGAGCTATACCGCGGGGCTCGGCGACAATCCCGAATATGACATGACGGTGATCCGGCTGGGCTATGAGTCCATGGTCACGCCGGGCACCGTCTACGACTATGACACCGCGGCCGGTACGCTGACGACGTTGAAGGTGCAGGAGATCCCCTCCGGCTATGACGGCGCGGCATATCGCACCGAGCGGCTCAAGATCACCGTCCGCGACGGCACCGAGGTGCCCGTGTCGATCGTCTATCCGAAGGACTTCGCCCGCGACGGGTCGCGGCCGCTCTTCCTCTACGCCTATGGCGCCTATGGCTATGCCATCCCGCCGGGCTTCTCGACCGGGCGCCTGAGCCTGCTCGACCGCGGCTTTGCCTATGCCATCGCGCATATCCGCGGCGGCGACGACCTGGGCCAGCAATGGTATCACGACGGCAAGCTGGACAAGCGGACGAACACGTTCAACGACTTCGTCGACGTGGCGAAGGGATTGATCGAACGGGGCTGGACCAGCGCCGGTCGCATCGCCACCGCCGGTCGCTCCGCCGGCGGCGAACTGATGGGCGCGATCGTCAATTCCGATCCGGGCTTGTGGGGCGCGGTGATCGCCGACGTGCCCTTCGTCGACGTGCTCAACACGATGATGGATGCCGACCTGCCGCTGACCCCCGGCGAGTGGCCGGAATGGGGCAATCCGATCGAGGACAAGGCGGCATTCGACCTGATCCGCAGCTACAGTCCGTATGACAATGTGGTCGCGCAGGATTACCCGCCGCTGTTCATCTCCGGCGGGCTCAACGACCCGCGCGTCACCTATTGGGAACCGGCGAAATGGGCGGCGAAGCTGCGCGCCACCAAGACCGACGACAATATCCTGCTGCTCAAGACCAACATGGGCGCGGGCCATGGCGGCAAGTCCGGCCGGTTCGAATCGCTGCGCGAGGCGGCGGAGGAACATGCCTTCGTCCTCTGGCAGCTGGGCATAGAGGAATGACCGCAGCGTGACGCTCGCGCAGATCATCGCGCATTACGGCCTGCCGGCGTTGTTCGTCGGCGCGGCGGTGGAGGGCGAGACGGTGGTCGTCGCCGGCGGTGTCGCCGCGCACCAGGGTCTGCTGCCGCTGGTCGGCGCGATGATCGCCACCGCGACCGGCTCGTTCGCCGCCGATCAGGCGTGGTTCGCGCTCGGGCGTCGCTTCCGCGACCATCGGCTCGTCAAGCGCGCAAAGGAGAAGCCCGCCTTCGCCAAGGCGACCGAATGGCTGGAGCGCTGGCCGATCGGCTTCATCTTCGCCTTCCGCTTCATCTACGGTTTCCGCACCGTCAGCCCGATCGCCATCGGCACGACCAAGGTGCCGGCGAAGACCTTCGTCGTGGTCAATGGCCTGTCGGCGATCGTCTGGGGCATCCTGTTCACCGGCATCGGCTATCTGTTCGGCAAGGCGTTCGAACGGATGATCGGCAAGGTGTCGGCCCATCTCCCCTGGCTGATCGGCGGGCTGGCGCTGATCGCCGTCGTCGGTGCCGCCATCCATTGGTGGCGCAACCGCGCGCAGCCGGCATGAGCCGCTTCACGCTCACCATCACCGCACGGCCCGAGGACATCGACGAACTGGGCCATGTCAACAATGCCGTCTGGGTGCGCTGGATCCAGGATATTGCCGTCGCGCATTGGGCCGCGGTGGCCCCGCCCGACCAGCAGGACGCCTATGTCTGGGTCGTGACGCGGCACGAGATCGACTATCGCGGCAATGTCGCGGCCGGCGAGACGGTGCAGGGGGAAACCTGGGTACCCGAACCGCCCAAGGGCGCACGCTTCGACCGCCACGTCCGCTTCACCGGTCCGGACGGCCGCGTGAAGGTGGAGGCGGTGACGACCTGGGCGCTGATCGATCGCGCGACGGGGCGGTTGCTGCGCGTGCGACCGGAGATGGCCGCACCCTTTCTGGAGGATGCGCCGCGATGAACCGGGCATGGCGACTTTGCACCCTCGTCGTCCTGGCGCTGACGCCGTGCGCGATCGTGGCGCGGCATATCGACTCGCGGGCCAGGACCGAGTTCCGCGAGGCGGTCGACCGCTATCAGGTCTTCGTCGTACCGCATTGCGATCCCGGCACGGTCGAAGCCTATGTCGCCGCGCGCCGGGCGCGCGACGATGCGTTCGTCCGCTCGCTTCTCCACACGCCGCTTGCCGCCGACTACAGGCATGCGATCGCGGACAATGCGCGGCGCGACCAGCATATGCGCTACGAATGCATGCGCCCGCCCCCGCCGCCACCCCCGCCCGGGCAGGCCCGGACGCAATCCGATGCCGAGGACAAGGCGGAGGAACGCCGTCGCGAACAGGCCGAACATTTTGCAGGCGGCGACCGTCAGTTCGCGCATATGGTCGCGCTTCGCGATCGGATGCTGAAAGGCCGAAGCAGCGCAACCGCGCATTGACTACAGCTGTAAACGATCTACACCTGGTGGCGGGAGGATATCCGCCATATGACCATCGCTCGCCTGACTTCGTCGCTGTTCGCCATGGCGTGCGCGCCCGCGATGCTCGCTGCCGATGCGCCGGCCGCACGGTCGGTGATCCCGATGGCGCTGCTCGGCGGCAAGCAGTTCACCGTGGAGGCGGAGGTCGGCGGGAAACGCCGGACCTTCCTGTTCGACACGGGCGAGGGCACGACGATGATCGGTCCCGAAGTCGCCCGCGACATCGGCTGTCGTCCCTGGGGCAATGTGGTCGCGTTTCGCATGCTCGGCGAGCGGCTGGACACGCCGCGCTGCGACGATGTCGCCTTCTCCATGGCAGGCCGGGCGTACCGCGCCTTCTCGACCATCGTCTACGACCTCGAAGAGATCGCGCAGGACGGGGGGCATCTGGCGGGCGCGGTCGGTCTCGACCTGTTCGACGGGAAAACGGTCACCTTGCACTTCGCCAGCCGCCGCATCGTCGTGGAGGATGCCGCCGGCCGCGCCGCGCGGATCCGGGACGGCCGCGAGGTGCCGATCCGGCTCGCGCGCTTCAACGAGGGCGGCATCGACGTCAACATCGGGGTCAGGACGGCGCGAGGCATGGCCTGGATGGAGCTCGATTCCGCCAACGCCGGCCCGACCATCTTCGTCGCGCCCGCTTATGCCGCCGACTTCGGACTCCGGGCGGATACGAAGGACGCGCAGCCGATCCGCGCCGAGATCGCACCAGGAGTCGTCCATGCCGGCAAGGCGCGGGTCTTTCCGGGCATGATCATCGATGGCAACATCGGCATGCAGTTCCTGGGCGAATGGGACCTGACCCTCGACCTGAAGAGCGGGCGCGGCTGGGTTCAGCCGGCCGTCCGGTCCTAGCTGCGATCCTGCGAGCTGGATCGAGGCGGCGCCGGCCCTCACCCGCTGTTGCGCAGCGCCGTCGCCACCGCGTTGATCGACAGCAGGATACCCTCGCCGATCCGTGGATCGTCTTCCCCTGCGCGATGCCGTTTCATCAGCTCGATCTGCAACAGATTGAGCGGTTCGATATAGGGCAGGCGCAGGCGGATCGACGCGTCGAGCGCCGGATGCTTCTCCAGCAGGCGGGTCTGTCCGGTCGCATCGAGCAGGCCGTCGACCGTGCGATGCCAGCCGTCGCGGATGCGGCCGAAGACATGGTCGCGCAGGTCCGCATCCTCGACCAGGTCCGCATAATGCGCGGCGATGTCGATGTCCGACTTCGCCAGGACCATCTCCATGTTGGCGAGGGTGGAGGCGAACAGCGGCCAGCCCTGCGCCATCTCGCGCAGGAGGCCCTTGTCGGCGAACGCGTCCAGCGCCTGGCCGACGCCGTACCAGCCCGGCAGCATGACCCGCGCCTGCGCCCAGCTGAATACCCAGGGAATGGCGCGCAGATCCTCGATCGCGTCGGACTTCTTGCGGCTCGCCGGACGGCTGCCGATCTTCAGGCCTGCGATCTCGCCGATCGGCGTCATCTGCCGGAAGAAGGTGCGGAACCCTTCGGTACCATAGACGAGGTCGCGATAGGCATGGAACGCGGTGTCCGACAGGCGATCCATCGCCGCGCCGAACTCCGCATTCTCCGCGTTGGACAGGCGCGCCGGCTCCAGGCTGGCGAGCAGCGTCGCGGACGCCATCGCTTCCAGATTGGTCATCGCGCTTTCGCGCGTGCCGTACTTGGCAGCGATCACTTCGCCCTGTTCGGTGATGCGGATGCGTCCCTGTACCGTCCCGGGTGGCTGCGCCCGGATCGCCGCGAAGGACGAGCCGCCGCCCCGCCCGACCGCGCCGCCGCGGCCGTGGAACAATTGCATGCCGACTCCCGCCGCCTCGAAGACCGGACGCAACGCCGTCGACGCCTTCGACAATTGCCAGGTCGAGGTCAGATAGCCGCCGTCCTTGTTCGAATCGGAATAGCCGATCATCACTTCCTGATGACCCCTGGCCCCGGCGATCGCCGCGACCTCGGGCAGCGCGAACCAGTCCGTCATGATGCCGGGTGCGGCTTCGAGATCGCCGACCGTCTCGAACAGCGGCACCGCCATGATCGCGGCCGTCGGCGCGCCGCCGTCCGCGGCGGGGCGATAGAGGCCGACCTCCTTCAGCAGCAGGTTGATCTCGAGCAGGTCGGACACCGACTGTGCCATCGAGACGATGTAATTGGTGATGCACGCCGCGCCGTAGCGGTCGTGCGCCTCCGCCGCCGCCGCGACGATGGCGAGCTCGGACCGCGTCTCCTCCGCATAATCGGCATAGCGGCTAGACAGCGGTCGCGCGTTCGCCAGCTCGCGACGCAGCAGCGCCACGCGCGCCGCCTCGTCGAGCGCGCCGTAATCCTCCTCGACGCCGGCGACCTTGAGCAGCTCTGCGACGACGCGTTCGTGCACCGCGGAATTCTGGCGCAGGTCGAGCGTCGCCAGGTGGAATCCGAAGGTCTCGACCGCGCGGATCAGCCGGCCAAGCGCGCCGCTCGACTTGAGCGTGCTGCCCTGCGACAGGCCGTGCGCAAGCGCCGCGAGATCGGCACGGAACGCCTGCGGATCGGCATAGGCCTCTCCGGTCAGGCGCCCGGGCCGCGGCGCCGGCTTGCCGACCAGCGCCTGATGCGTTGCCGCCAGGCGCGCGTAGATGCCCGACAAGGCCCGCCGATAGGGCTCGTCGCTGCGGCTGGCCGCCGCGTCGCCGCTCGCGTCGGCCAGTGCGGCGACCGCGGGCTCGACCTCGGCATGTTCGGTCGAGATCGACAGTTCCGCCCCCAAAGCGTGGACGGCATCCATGTAAAAGACGAGCACGGTCTCGCACGCACGACGCAGCGCCGTGCGCAGGCTGTCGGCGGTAACGAAGGGATTGCCGTCGCGGTCGCCGCCGATCCAGCTGCCGGGGCGCAGGAAACTCGGCACGCGCTCGCCGAACGCACGGTCCCAGCGTTGGTAGAGGGCGGGAATCGCGGGGAGGAACACGTCGCGCAGATAGCTGAGCGCGGTCTCTACCTCGTCGGTGACGTACAATCGCTCGCGCCGCAGCACGCGTGTCTGCCACAGCAGGGCGATCTGCCGTGCGATCGCATCGTCGACGCGGTCGCCGTCCGGCGTTTCCGCCGCGCCGTTGTCCTTCAGCCGCATCAGCTCGGCGATGCGGTTGCGATGGTCGATCATGCTCTTGCGGCGCACCTCGGTCGGATGCGCGGTGAGCACGGGGGCGACGAGCGCATGGCCGAGCAGGCGCAGCACCGCCGCCCGGTCGATCCCCTCGCCGTCCAACCGCGCGAGCGCGGCGGCGACGTCGGCGTCCTTGTCGGCGGCGATCCCCTGCCGATCCTCGGCGAGATTGGCGAGCATCGAGAAGAGCATGAATCCGCGGACGAAATCGAGCGTCTCGTCGAGCGACAGGCCGGTCAGCAGCGCCTGGATCGCATCGCCGTCGCCGCCGTCACGATGCCGTTCCACCGAGGCGCGGCGAATCGCCTCCGTCGCCTGGAACAGCGCCTCGCCTCCGTACCCGCGGATCACCTCACCCAGCTTGGCGCCCAGAAACCGGACGTCGGGGTTGTTGGCGATGGGCGGCAGGTTTGGGGAGGAACTGGCCATGCCGACGATGCTGCGCTGCGGCGGAAGCCAGGTCAACCGTCGAGGCGCTGGGGCGGGAACAAGCGCAGCTTGTCCACCGCGGCAGCGGTGCGTCTCCGTCCTATCGCCCGGGCGCGGCGGCGTTGCCCGACACGTTCGCTACGGTATCGCCGATCACGGAATCGGCGGGCGTGGTCCTCGCGCCGCGTTCCTTGTCCCGCGCGGCGCGCCATTCGGCCTCCTCCTCCGACGTCACCGTCCCGTCGTGGTTGAGGTCCATCTGGTCGAACCGCTTCAGCGTCCCCTCGCTCCATTCGATCTGGCTGACCGCGCCATCCTTGTTGCGGTCGAGATCCATGATCCGGCTTCCCTTGCGCGGCAGCTCGTCGGGCGTCACCCGGTCGTCCGCGTTGCGGTCGAGCGTGCGGAAGCGGCGCTCCATCGCGCTGGCGAAATCGATACGGCTGGTCACCGCGGGCGGCACGAACCCCGCCGCGCTGGCATTGGCGTCCGCCTCCGCGAGCCGCTCCTCACGCTTGCCGCAGCCGGCCAGCAGCGCGGCCACTGCCGCCATTGTCACCAAAGCCGCGCGCATCGTTCCTCCCGTCAGGCTTCCAGCTCAACGTCCCAATAGAGCCAGTCGTGCCACGTGTCGTGGAGATAGTTGGGCGGAAATGCGCGGCCATGTTCCTGCAGCTGCCAATTGGTCGGGCGGATCGGCTCGACATACAAAGGCATCGCCGCCTGCTTGGGCGTGCGCCCTCCTTTCTTGAGGTTGCACGGCGCACAGGCGGTGACGACATTCTCCCACGTCGTCCGACCGCCCTGCGCCCGCGGCACGACATGGTCGAACGTCAGGTCACGGCCGATGCCGCAATATTGGCAGGCGAAGCGATCGCGCAGGAACAGGTTGAACCGCGTAAAGGCAGGAAATTGCGACGGACGGACATATTGTTTGAGCGCAATGACCGATGGCAGCTTGATCGCCGCGTTCGGGGATCGCACCTCTCGCTCGTAATGCGCGACGATATCCACCCGATCGAGGAACACGGCCTTGATCGCCGTCTGCCACGGCCAGACGCTCAACGGATAATAGGACAGCGGGGTATAGTCCGCATTCAGCACCAGCGCCGGGCAACTGTCCGGGTGGCGGATAAGATCGGGATGAAACACGGCTCCTCCCTCGGGGTCTTGCCCGCGGACCGTGTCGTCCACGAGGATGACGCCGGTATGACAGCACGACCGGCGATTCGCGGTCAAGCGTTTCGCTTCGCCCCGTATGGCGCCACGCCATGACCCTCGTCACGCGCTTCGCACCGTCGCCGACGGGCGCGCTCCATCTCGGCCATGCGTTTTCCGCGATCCAGGCGCATGATCGCGCACGCGACGCGGGTGGACGCTTCCTGCTGCGGATCGAGGATATCGACGGCACGCGCAGCCGCGAGGAGCATGTTCAAGGCATCGTCGACGACCTCGGCTGGCTCGGGCTCACTTGGGACGGCGCGGCGGTGCGCCAGTCCGACCGGCTCGCGCTCTATGAAGACGCGCTTGCACGGCTGCGTGCGCGAAACCTTCTCTATCCGTGCTTCTGCACGCGCGCCGACATCGCGCGCGAGATCGCCCAGAGCGTCAGCGCACCGCATCACGGACCCGACGGCACCTGCTACCCCGGCACCTGCCGCCGCCTGTCAGGGGAGGAGCGCGCCGCGCGGATCGCGGCCGGCATGCCGCATGCCTGGCGCCTGACGATGGACGCGGCGGTGGCCGTGGCCGGCCCATTGCGCTGGACGGACGCCATTGCGGGTCCGCAGGAGGCGGATCCCGCGGCGTTCGGCGATATCGTTCTTGCGCGCAAGGACGCCCCGGCGAGCTACCATCTCGCGGTGACGATCGACGATGCCGCGCAAGGCGTGACGGAGGTCGTGCGGGGAGCAGACCTGCTGCGCGCCACCGACATCCACCGCCTGCTGCAGGCATTGCTCGCGCTTCCCACCCCCGACTACCGCCACCATCGGCTGTTGGCGGGTCCGGACGGCAAACGCCTCGCCAAGCGCGATCGCGCGCCGACGCTGGCGGCCCTGCGCGACGCGGGTGAGGACGGACGCGCGCTCGCGAACCTGCTACGTCGGGGTGCGCTTCCTACTGGATTTGCCGACGCAAAGGCGTAGATTGGGATGCATGAACACCTTTCTCGCCATCCTGCTGGTTGCGGCGATGATCGCCACCGTCGTCGCGCTGGTGCGGGGGATCATCGCGTTCCTCCAGGAATCGACCGATCAGGTGAAGAACGGCGAAGGCCCGAGCGCCGCGTCGCTGAAGTCGAACAAGATGATGCAGATGCGCATCTTCTTCCAGGCGCTGGCGATCACCATCGTCGTGCTGATCCTGTACGTCGGCGGCCGCACCTGATCGTCCTGCCGCCTTCGTGGTCCGCCTGAACCGCATCTACACGCGCACCGGCGACGCCGGTACGACCGGGCTGGTCGACGGATCGCGCGTGTCAAAAGCCGACCCGCGAATGACCGCGATCGGCGATGTCGACGAGGCGAACAGCGCGATCGGCATCGCCGTCGCGGCCCTGGCTGGCGCAAGTCCGGTTGATACGCTGCTGGCGATCCAGAACGATCTGTTCGATCTCGGCGCCGACCTCGCGACGCCGGACGGCATCGACGGCGCGCTGCGGATCATCCCGGCACAGGTCGCGCGGCTGGAAGCGGCGATCGATGCGCTCAACGCGGACCTGGCGCCGCTGACCAGCTTCGTCCTGCCCGGCGGCCATCCGGCGGCGGCCGCGCTGCATCTGGCGCGCGCGGTGACGCGCCGCGCCGAACGCAGCGCCGTCGCTGCCCAGGCCGGCGTCCAGGTGCTCGCCTATCTGAACCGTCTGTCGGATTACCTCTTCGTCGCCGCCCGCTGGGTGAACGGTCGTGGCGCGGACGACATATTGTGGCGTCCCGGCGCGAGCCGTTGATCGCGCCCTGCCGATAGGACAAGGTTGCGAACGGTACGATTCCGGCCCGCCGCCGATCGCATTGCAACCAACCTGCGGTTCGGGCGGTTTATGATCTGGATCGATCCGCCGGCCGGTTGAGGAGGGGCACCGCCATGTTGAACGCCGCCCGTTCGCCGAGCCCGCTGGCACGGCGTTACGCGTCCGTCCGTGCGCTCAGCCTCGCGCTCGCGGCGCCGCTGTCCGACGCGGACGCGACGGTCCAGTCGATGCCCGACGCCTCGCCGACGAAGTGGCATCTGGCGCACACCACCTGGTTCTTCGAAACGTTCGTGCTGCGCGATCACGTCCCCGGCTATCGGCTGCACGACGAACGCTGGCCGTTCCTGTTCAACAGTTACTACGAGGCGGAGGGCCGCCGTCACGCCCGCCACCGCCGCGGCATGGTCACGCGCCCGACGCTGGATGACGTCCGCGCCTACCGCGCGCATGTCGACGACGCTTTGCTCGCGGCGCTGCCCATGCTCGCATCCGACGTGCTGGACCTCGTCGCGCTCGGCTGCCACCACGAAGAGCAGCACCAGGAGTTGCTCGTTACCGACATTCTCCATCTCTTCGGCGAGAATCCGCTCGAACCGGCGCTATGGCCGGCGGCAGCGAAGGTGCCGGTGGGAATGCCCGGTGCCATCGAATGGATCGCGCATGACGGCGGCATCGTCGAGGTGGGTCACGCCGGCGCCGGCTTCGCGTTCGACTGCGAGGGGCCGCGCCACCGCGCGCTGCTGCAACCGCATGCGATCGCCGACCGCACCGTGACCAACGGCGAATGGGCCGCGTTCATCGCGGACGGCGGCTATCGCGATGCGCGCCACTGGTTGTCGGACGGCTGGGCGTGGGTGAAGGCGGATGGTGTGACCGCGCCGCTCTATTGGGAGGAGCGCGACGGCACTTGGACCCGCTTCGGGCTGGATGGTCGCCGCGCCATCGATCCCGCCGCCCCCGTGACGCATGTCAGCTTCTACGAAGCGGATGCCTATGCGAGTTGGGCCGGCGCACGGCTGCCGACAGAATTCGAATGGGAAGCCGCCGCCGCGTCGCACGATCCGACGGGCGGCAACCAGATGGACGAGGCTGGCCCCGTCGAGCCACGTCCCGCCGCGAAGGGCCCCGCGTTCTTCGGCGACGTCTGGGAATGGACGGGAAGCGCATACCGCCCCTACCCGGGGTTCGCCGCCTGCGAAGGGGCGGTCGGCGAATACAATGGCAAGTTCATGAGCGGCCAGTTCGTGCTCCGGGGCGGCAGCTGCGCCACCCCGCGCGGCCATGCGCGCGCCAGTTACCGCAACTTCTTCTATCCCCATCAGCGCTGGCAGTTCACCGGCGTCCGTCTCGCAAAGGACATGTGATGCTGAAGCCAGAGATCGAGGACGGTCAGGCAAGTCTCGCCGATCCGCAATTCCGTGCCGATGTCCTTGCCGGGCTGGAGCGGCGGCCGCGCGCGATCCCGGCGCGCTGGTTCTACGACCGCCGCGGTTCGGAGCTGTTCGAGGCGATCACCGACCTGCCCGAATATTATCCGACCCGCACGGAAACGCAGATCCTGCGCGACCATTGTCCGGACGTCGCCAGGATCGTCGGCGCGGGACGCGCGGTCGTCGAGTTCGGATCGGGATCGTCGACCAAGACGCCGTTGCTGCTGCGCTGCGTGGAGCCGGCCGCCTATGTGCCGATCGACATCTCCGGCGACTTCCTGCGCGACTCGGCGCGCGCGCTGTCGCAGGGCTTTCCCGACCTGACCGTCCTGCCGTTCGAGGCGGATTTCATGCGTCCGCTGACCTTGCCCGCCGCGGTCGCGGACATGCCGAAGCTCGGCTTCTTCCCGGGTTCGACGATCGGCAACATGATCCCGCTGATGGCGGTCGACCTGTTGCGCGCGATGCGCATGTCGCTTGGCCTTGGCGCGATGCTGCTGATCGGCATGGACCGGATCAAGGACGAGGCGACGCTGGTCAGCGCCTATGACGATGCCGCCGGCGTTACGGCGGCCTTCAACATGAACCTGCTCGACCGGATCAACCGCGAGCTTGCCGGGACGATCCCTCCGGGCGCGTTCCGCCACGTCGCGCGGTGGAACGACGATCGCGCCCGGATCGAGATGCATCTTGAGGCGACCTGCGACACGGCCTTCACCGTCGACGGTCGCGCCTTCGCGATCCAGGCGGGGGAGACGATCCACACCGAGAACAGTCACAAATACGGGCCGCGCGATGCCCGCATCCTGCTGCGGAGCGGTGGCTGGACGCCGATCGGCGAATGGACCGATCCGGAGGGCAAGTTCGGCCTGTACCTGGCCGAAGCGCAGGCTGAACGGCCGGCTCCGTGAACGGGTGTGCGTGACCGCCGAAAGGGCCAGTCACCGCCGCACGGACGCGCGCCACGTCGTGATGAAATTGGGATTGCCGCGGCATTCGCCCATGTCGCTCTGTTCGATCAGGCGATACCGCCGGCCGTCCCAGGCGAAGCGCTGCGAGGATCCGCAGTCGCCTATCCCGCGTCCCTTGGCGTAGCTGGTCAGCGCGTCGCCGTCGAAATCGCCGTTGACGACGCTGTGCACCGGCGTCTGCGGATCGGCGCCTGTTTCCTCGAAGCCGGACGGTGCGTCGACATCCGCGGGGGTGACCTTGCTGCCGTCGACGACGAACAGCGCCCCGATGACGTTGTAGGCGCCGGCAGAGCAGGGCAGCACGGCGAGCAGGCGCTTGTCGGACAGTTCCGCGACGGCAGGCGTACCGTCCATCCCCTCCATCAGCTCGCATCGGGCGATCCGGTTCATCGCCGCGACGACCGTAGCGGGCAATGCCGCGCTGTGGGGCGACAAGCGTTGCGCGTCGACCGCCGGCAGCGCGGGGGGCGGCGGCACGCTGGTTGCGGGGGCGGTGCCGCGCGCCACCGTCGCGGTTGCGGTGCCCGCACGATGCTGCATCGCATCGATATAGCGCAATGCGGCGGACGCGCCCTTCAGCGACACGGTGCCGCCCGGGACCTGCAGGACCTGTCCGTTCGCCATGGCGCTCGCGAGCCTGTCCGCATCGCTTCCCACGTCGCGGCCGTCCACCGTGAACCGCGTCGGGGGGATGCGCCCCTTCGCGTCGGTCGCCCCCTCGCCGAGGTCGGCGTGGAAGCGACCCGCCGGCCCCGGATCGCGCGTCAGGTTGAGCGTGACGCCCTCGCCCACGCCATCTTCTGGGAGCAGTGACGCCATGGTGCAGGACAGCCCGTTGTCGCACCCGACGCTCCAGTCGCCGAACGTCTTGAGCGTGCCCGGGCTGGGTGCGGCGTTGCGGTCGACCGGCACCGGCGCAGCCGCCGCCGCGACACGGCCGGGCGTCGCGACCGCCGTCGGCATGGTGGCGGGCGCCGAGTCACGGTCGCCGGGTCGCTGGCCCGAGCAGGCGACGAGCAGCAGCGCGGGCGCGGCGAGCAATGCGGTACGGGTCATGATCGATGGCCTCCTGTCCCTCGGGGATGCGCGCCCCGCGATCGTCGCAACGCGACTGCCATGACCAGCAGGAAGACGCAGAAGCCGACGAGCATCGCGGGCAGCGACGCCTCCGGTCCGAAAGCGCCGCCGCTCAGCCAGTCCGGACTGCCCGCGACAGGGGCACTGACGAAGAGGCTGCCCGTGTCCGCGACCCCCGACACACGCGCGCCGAAGATCGACCCCTGCGCGATATTCCATGCGGCATGGACGCCGACCGCCATCCAGATCCGGCCGGTGAGCAGATAGAAAGCGGCGAGCATCAGCCCCGCCTCCACCGCGATGGCGATGGCGGCGACGAGGCTGGCATTGGGATTGCCGAGATGCATGAGGCCGAAGAGCAGTGCCGAAGCCGCGAGCGCGGCCCAGAGGCCGACCGCGCGCATCAGCAACCGGAAGACGATCAGCCGCAGCAGCAATTCCTCGGCAAAGCCGACGCGCAGCATGGATGCAAGGTCGTTCGCCCAATCGCTCCACTGGCCGGAGGCGAGCGTATAGACGCCCGCGACCCGCAGGATCGTGAAGACGAGTGCGAACATGCCGGTGCCGACGGCAAGGCCGATCGCCAGTTCGGGCAGCGCGGCGCGGGGCGCGAGCTCGTCGGGGTCGCGCCGTTCGCCCCAGCGGACCGCGGCGGCATAGGCCAGATAGGCGACGAGTGTCATCACCGGCCGGATCACGTCGCGGCCGAGGCCGGACAGCCGCAGCCAGTTGGGATAGAGAAGGAACGATGCGGCGACGAACAGCAGTACCATCCATCCCAGCGCCCGTGCCCAGCGCCATCGTCCGGGCGCCAGCACCCCCGCGTCGCCCAGCGAGATCATCGTCGCCCTCATGCCGCTCCCCCTTGCGCGGCGGAGCCTAACCTGGTGGCGGCGGACGCGAAAGCCGCTAGAGGAACGCGAAAGGAGAGCAGGCATGCAGGCAGTGGGTGTGATCGGTGCGGGCCAGATGGGCGCGGGCATCGCGCAGGTGAGCGCGACGGCGGGCTATGACGTGCTCCTGACCGACGTGACCAAGGACCGCGCCGAGGCTGGCAAGGCGGGGATCGCCAAGCAGCTGCAGCGCCAGGTCGACAAGGACAAGATCGATGCCGCGACGCGCGACGCGATCCTGGCGCGCATCGAAGCGGTCGAGGGCACCGGCGGCATGGGTCACTGCGACCTGATCGTCGAGGCGGCGACGGAGCGCGAGGAGATCAAGCGCGCAATCTTCGCCGACGTGGGCAAGGTGTTGAAGGACGGCGCGATCCTCGCCTCGAACACCTCCTCGATCCCCATCACGCGACTCGCGCAGGCGACGCCCGACCCGGCACGGTTCATCGGCGTGCACTTCTTCAATCCCGTGCCCGTCATGGGGTTGATCGAGATCATCCGCGGCCTTGCCACCTCCGACGCCACCGTCGCGGCGATCGAGGCCTATGCCGAGAGGCTGGGCAAGCAGGTGGTGCGCGCGAACGACGCACCTGGTTTCATCGTCAATCGCGTGCTCATGCCCTTCATCAACGAGGCGGTGTTCGCGCTGGGAGAGGGCGTCGCGACGATCCGTGACATCGATCTCGGCTGCCAATTGGGTCTGAATCACCCGATGGGGCCGCTGACGCTGGCCGACTTCATCGGCCTCGACACCTGCCTCGAGATCACGCGCGTGTTGTTCGAGGGCACCGGCGACCCCAAATTCCGGCCGGCACCCTTGCTCGTGAAATATGTCGAGGCAGGCTGGTACGGCCGGAAGACCGGCCGCGGCTTTTACGATTACACGGGCGCGGAGCCGGTGCCGACGCGCTGAGGAGACGGGACATGAGCCTCGACGACACGATCGTCGACACGCCGGAAGGGCCGATGACCTTCCGCGAATGGAAAAAGAAGAACCCGGTCCAGCTGCCGTCGCGGCGGACCAAGGGCAAGGACCTGCCCAACAAGGTCAAGACGCGCACGGGGGAGTGAGGGGCGAAAGCCCCCCTCCCTTCGGACGGTTCAGCCGCGCCCGCGCAGCCAGAGCGCGTAGATGCCCGACAGCAGGGCCACGAAGGGCAGGCCATAGAGCAAAGTCGCACCGAACGCCGCCGTCAACGGCGTGATCGCCAGCGCCGCGACGATTCCCGCCAGGCCGGCGAGGCTCGTCCAGGGGTAGCCCCACATGCGGAACGCCGCCGGCGCCCCGACGCGCGCGCGGAAGGCGAGATGCGTCGCGAAGATCATGCCCCAGGTGAACAGCGCGCCGAACACGGAGACCGCGATCATCACGCTGAGCGCCGCCCCCGGCATCGCCGCATAGACGGCGGCCGCGACGGCGATGCCGCTGCCCGAGGCGAGCAGCGCGCGCGCCGGCACGCCCCGCGCGTCGACCGCGGCGAAACCGCGCGGTGCGAGGCCGCTTTCGGCCAGGCTGAACAGCATCCGGCTCGCGGTATAGATCTGGCTGTTCATCGCCGACAGCGCGGCGATCAGCACCACCGCATTGATCGCCCCCGCGGCATAGGGCACGCCCGTCGCCGCCATCACCGTGACGAAGGGGCTCGTCGCGGTGCCGGCTTCGGTCCACGGCACGATCGCGAGCATCACCGCCAGGCTGCCGAGGTAGAAGAGCGCGAGTCGCAGCATCGTCGCCCGGAAGGCGCGGACGATCGCGCGCTCGGGCTCGGCCGCCTCGCCGGCGGCGACCGCGATCATCTCGATGCTGATGTAACTGAACAGCGCGACGATCACCGCCTGCGCCATCCCCCACCAGCCGTTGGGCAGGAGTCCGCCGTGCGCGGTATAATGGGCGACCGCGGCGCCGCTGCCCGCGCGCGCGATCACCAGCAGGCCACCCGCGACGAAGCCGAGGATCGCGACGACCTTGATCGCGGAGAAGACGTATTCGACCGCGCCGAACGCGCGCACGCTGGCGAAGTTTACGGCGAGCAGGGCGGCGGAAAAGCCGAGGATCCAGACCAGCCCCGGCATGTCCGGCGCCCAGTAACGCATGTAGATGGCGACGGCGGTCACCTCCGTGCCCACCGCGAGCACATTGGCGGCGAGATAGGCATAGCGGACGAGGAAGCCGGCGTAGGCGCCGAGATGGCGTTCCGCGAGCAGGCCGAAGGCGCCGGTGGCCGGATCCGCCACCGTCATTTCGGCAAGGCACCCCATCAGCGCGAGCGTGATCGCGCCGCCGATCGCATAGCTCAACAGGACCGCCGGTCCCGCGAGCTGGATGGCGAACCCGCTGCCCAGGAACAAGCCGGTGCCGACCGCGCCGCCGATCGCGATCATCGCGAGCTGTCCCGCGCCGAGGGCACGGCGCAGCCCCGCCTCCGTCCGTCCCGCAGGCATCGGCCCGGTCAGCGGATCAGCCGATCAGCAGGCCGGCGAGCGCCGCCGACATCAGATTGGCGAGACTGCCGGCGAGCAGGGCGCGAATGCCCAGCCGCGCGATAGTCGGCCGCTGGTTCGGCGCGAGGCTGCCCGTCACCGCCATCTGGATCGCGATCGACGAGAAATTGGCGAAACCGCACAATGCGAAGGTGACCACCGCGATCGTATGCGGGCTGAGCTGCGCAGCCTGCTTGCCGAGGTCGATATAGGCCACGAACTCGTTGAGCACGATCTTCTCGCCGAACAGGCCACCGGCGATCCCCGCCTCGTTCCACGGCACGTTGAGCAGGAACATCACCGGCTGGAAGACATAGCCGAGCAGCCCCTGGAAGCTCAGCTCGGGATGGCCGAACAGGCTGCCGATGCCACCGAGCAGGCCGTTGGCCAGCGCGACCAGCGCGACGAACGCCAGCACCATCGCGCCGACCGCGACGGCGAGCCGCACGCCCGTCTGCGCGCCCTGCGCGGCCGCCATGATCAGGTTCGCCGGCTTCTCTTCGTCGTGCGTCGCCTCGGGCAAGGGCTCGCCGGGCGTGCCCTCCGGCAGCAGGGCGGCGGGGCCCTTGCCGCTCACCCGGCTTTCCGCGAGCGCGATCTGGCGGTCCTCGTCGGGCAGGTCGCCCAGCGGCAGTTCGCCCTCGGGGGGAACGCTGCGGTCGGGCATGATGATCTTCGCCATCAGGATGCCGCCCGGTGCCGCCATGAAGCTCGCCGCGAGCAGATAGTCGATGCTGATCCCCATCGACGCATAGGCCGCCAGGATCGTGCCGGCGACGCCGGCCATGCCGCTGGTCATCACCGTGAACACCTGCGGCGGGGTCAGCCCGGCGAGATAGGGGCGGATGACGAGCGGGCTCTCGCTCTGCCCCACGAAGATGTTGGCCGCGGCGCACAGGCTCTCGACCTTGCTGGTGCCGACCACCTTCTCGATCGCGCCGCCGATCCAGCGCACGATCAGCTGCATGATGCCCAGATAATAGAGGATCGAGACGAGGCTGGCGAAGAAGATGATCACCGGCAGCGCGGCGATGGCGAAGGAATGTCCGCCGACGGTCGGGCTGGCGAGATTGCCGAACAGGAATTCGGTGCCCTTCTGCGAATAGCCGAGCAACGCGGCGACGCCCGCCGATGCACCCGCCAGCGCGGCGCGGCCGGGAGTCCAGTACAGCACCATCACCGCGATCAGCGCCTGCAAGGCAAAGGCCGCTCCGACGACGCGCAGCCGGATCGCGCGGCGATCGGTCGACAGCGCGAAGGCGATGCCGAGGATGACGAGGATGCCGGCAACGCCGATCAGGATACGATTCATGGATGCGTCCGGGTGTGGAAAAGGGGGACGCGGCCCCCCGGCAGCGTCGATCCACCATACACGCGCTTTTTCCGGGGGCTAGGGGGAAGTGCATATGGCGATCCCGACGCAGGTGCGGGGACGTCGCCCGGATACCCTCTCTGCACCGGCGCGGCCGCGCCCCTCTCCCGGCGGGTCGATGACAGCGGAAGTCTTTGCCCGTCCCGCGAAACCGGCTAGCGTCGAGCCGATGGAAACCCCCACGCGCGGCATTGCCCCCTCGCTTTTCGCCTATTCGATCTTCTACGGGGGGATGGTGTGCATTGCCGGCGTGCTCGGCAACAAACAGGTGGCGCCTTGGCCGATCTCGGAGATCGGCCGCCTGTTCCTGGGAGGACCGCTCGCGGTCGAGGCCGGCATCTTCGCCTTCCTGCTCCTCGTCGTCACGTCGAGCGCCGTCGCCGAGCTGCACGGCAGCCATGTCGCCAACCGCCTGGTCCGCGTCGGCTTCGTGCCGTTGCTCGTCTCGCTGATGCTGTCGTGGATCGTGTGGATGCTGCCGCCGTCGCCGGCGATGCTGCCCGCCAACCGCGACGCGATCCAGCTGATCCTGGGATCCACCTGGCGCATCTGGCTCGGCGGCATCGTCGCTTATGGCGTGTCGCAGACGCTCAACGTCACGATCTTCGCCGCGCTGAAGGGGTCGGAAGGCAGTCGGCTGCTCTGGCTGCGTGCCGCGATCGCCAGCATGCTCAGCCAGGTCGTCGACACGTTGCTGTTCGTGACGATCGCCTTCTACGGCGAATTCCCGATCGGGCCGCTGATCATCGGCCAGATGATCGCCAAGGTGACGCTGTCGGCGATCCTGGTGCCGCCGCTGATCTATCTGTTCGTCGGCATCGGCAAGCGCCTCGACGCACGCGGATGACCCTCGCGGGGTCGCCGGAGCGAGGAGGACAAGCCTCTGTTCCCGCCCCCCGTGGCCCGCTAAAGCGCCGGATATGACCGACTCCCCCTCCCGCGCGGCGCTGCTCGCCAAGGCCGAGACGCTGACCGAGGCCTTGCCCTATCTGCAGCGCTACGCCGGCAAGACGTTCGTCGTGAAATACGGCGGCCATGCGATGGGCGACCCCGAACTCGCGCGCGATTTCGCGGAGGACGTCGTGCTGCTCAAGGCGGTGGGCATCAATCCGGTCGTCGTCCACGGCGGCGGTCCCCAGATCGGCGCGATGCTGAAGCGGCTGGGCGTCGAATCCCGCTTCGTCGACGGCCTGCGCGTCACCGATCGCGAGACCGCGGACATCGCCGAGATGGTGCTCGCCGGATCGATCAACAAGGAAATCGTCGCCTGGATCGGCAAGGCCGGTGGCCGGGCGGTCGGCATCTCCGGCAAGGATGCCGGCTTTGTCACCGCCGCCAAGGTCGGCCGCGATGCGCCAGATCCGCTACAGGGGATCGAGCGGCACGTCGATCTCGGCTTCGTCGGAGAGCCGGTGGCGGTCGACCGCACCATCATCGATCAATTGTCGGCGAGCGGGATCATCCCCGTCGTTGCGCCGATCGCGATGGGCGCGGACGGCGAAACCTACAACATCAACGCCGACACGATGGCCGGCGCCATCGCCGGTGCGCTCGGCGCGGCGCGCTTCTTCCTGCTCACCGACGTCGCCGGCGTGCTCGACAAGGCCGGCACGCTGCTGACCGACCTCGACGCCGACCGGATCGCCGGGCTGAAGGCCGACGGCACGATCTCCGGCGGCATGATCCCCAAGGTCGAGACCTGCGTCGCGGCGGTCGAGGCGGGCGTCGATGCCGCCGTGATCCTCGATGGCCGCGTGCCGCATGCGATGCTGCTCGAGATCTTCACGAGCGCGGGCGCGGGGACCTTGGTCCACGCCTGAACGCGCCGGCGGCTCCGTCCGTCCGTCGCGGGATCGACTTGATCCCGGATTGGCCCCACCTATGTTGCAGTGCAGCAACAGCAAGGTGGCAAACGATGCCCTTCCTGGCCAGTCCGGGCCGCTTCCTGTGGCATTATGTCGCGGCGCGCCCGTGGATGTTCCTCGGCCTCGCTGTCCTCGTGGCGGCGGCGTCGACCGGATCGGTCGGCGTTCAATATGCGATGAAGCTGCTCGTCGACGCGATGACGACGGGCGGCGAGGCGCGTACCCATGTCTATCAGGCGCTCGCCGCCTTCGTCGGGCTGGTCGTGCTGGAAAGCGCACTGCAGCGCGCGGCCGCGCTAACTCTGGGCCATGCGACGGTCGTGTCGGGCGTTGGGATCCGGCTCGACATGGTCGATTACCTGACGGGCCATCAGCTGCAATTCTTCCAGAGCCAGCGCGCGGGCTCGCTCGGGCACCGCATCTCCGGCCTCGCCGGCATCTTCGGCGCGCTCATCCACCGCCTGCTGCAAGAGGTGACGCCGCCGTTGATCGCCTTCGCGGGCGCGATCCTGATCTTCGTGTCGATCGATCCGCGCATGGCGGCGGTGCTGGGCGCGATCTTCCTGATCGTCACCGGCGCGCTCGTGCTGCTCGGGCTCAAGGGCCATATCCATCATCGCGAGTTCGCCGAGCGTGCGGGCGTGGTCGGCGGCGAGCTGGTCGACCTGATCGGCAACATCTGGGTGGTGAAGGCCTTTGCGGCGCGCGACCGCGAGCTCGACCGGCTGCGCGACTTCCTGCACGAGGAAGCGGCGGCGCAGCGACGTGGCTGGTTCTTCGTCGAGCAGATGCGCGGCCTGCACGATGCCGCGCTGGCGATCCTGGTCGGCGGCACCTTGATCTGGGCGATCGGCCGCTGGTCGGCGGGGGCCATTTCCACCGGTGACGTCGTCGTGATCAGCACGATGACCTTTCGCATCCTGCACGGGTCGCGCGATCTCGCCATGGCGCTGATCGATACCAGCCAGCAGTTCAGCTACCTGCGCGAGACGCTCGACATCATCGGCGTGCCGCAGGCGCTGGCCGACGCGCCCGATGCGGTCCGGCTGCGCGCCGGCGAGGGCAGCGTGCGGCTCGACCACGTCACCTTCGGCTACGATCCCCGCCGCCCGGTGGTGCACGATCTGTCGCTGGAGGTACCCGCCGGGCAGACGGTCGGCATCGTCGGCCCGTCGGGCGCCGGCAAGTCGTCGATCCTTCAGCTCGTCCAGCGCTTCTACGATCCGCAGGCGGGCGCGGTGTCGGTCGACGGCCAGCGGATCGACCGCGTCACGCTGGACAGTCTCAGCGACGCGCTCGCGGTGGTGCCGCAGGAGGTGCTGCTCTTCCACCGTACCGTCATGGAGAATATCCGCTTCGCGCGGCCGGACGCGAGCGACGAAGAGGTGTACCGCGCCGCCGAGGCCGCCGGGTGCGACGATTTCATCCGCCACCTCCCGCACGGCTACGACAGCATCGTCGGCGAGCGCGGCACCAGCCTGTCGGGCGGGCAGCGCCAGCGGATCGGCATCGCGCGCGCCTTCCTGAAGGACGCGCGAATCGTGCTCCTCGACGAAGCGACGAGCGCACTCGACACCGAATCGGAACTGGAGGTGCAACGCGGGCTTGACGCGCTGATGGCCGGGAGGACCGTGCTCGCGGTCGCGCACCGGCTATCGACGATCGCCGGCTTTGACCGTGTCATCGTCGTCGAGGCAGGCCGGATCGTCGAGGACGGGCCGCCGCAGGCGCTGCTCGCGCGGCCCGACGGCGCGTTCCGCGCCCTCTGGGCGCGACAGGCAGAGGGGCTGGAGCAATCCGCGGCCCGGGGCCGGCTGCGCCTCGTCTCCGATACGGGCACGTTGATCGGCGACCGCCTCCAGGCCGCGTGGCGGCGGGCACGCGCGCGATGACCGCCCTCCGCGGAACCGCCCCTGTTCCCCGTGCGTCCGGCACGCTACATCGTAACGCTACCGTTTCCACGAAAGGCCCCGCGTGTTCGCGCTGACCCTCATCCAGATCCTCCAGGTGCTGCTCGACGTCGTCTGGTGGATCATCTTCGTGCAGTTCATCCTGTCGCTGCTGATCGCGTTCAACGTCATCAACACGTCGAACAACTTCATCCGCTCGCTCTACCAAGGGCTCGATCGGCTGACGGAGCCGATGTACCGGCCGATCCGGCGCTTGCTGCCGAACACGGGCGGGATCGATTTCTCGCCGATGGTGGTGCTGATCCTGATCGCGATCGGCGACATCATCCTGCGCAACCTGGCGATCGGCGTCGTCTCTTCCGCCACCGTGTGAGCCCGCCATGCCCGCGTGGCGGCGCGTCGGCGACGGACTGGAGATCGCGGTACGCGTCACGCCGCGCGGCGGCCGCGACAGCCTGACCGCCGGGATCGAGGCGCATCTTGCCGCCCGGCTCGCGGCCGCACCGGTGGATGGCAAGGCGAATGCGGCGCTGATCGCACTCGTCGCCGAAACGTTCGGCGTGCCGCGCCGGTCGGTGACGCTGGTCGCGGGCGACACGTCGCGGTTGAAGCGGCTGCGAATCGCCGGCGACGCCGCGGTGCTGGCGGAAACCGCCGCCCGGCTCTATGAGGCCGGGCCATGACCGACACCGCCCCCGCGACTCTCATCGACGGCAAGGCGCGCGCCGCCGCCCTGCGTGCCGACATCGCCACCCGTGTCGCGCCGTTTCGCGCCGCGACCGGCCGCGCGCCCGGCCTGGCGGTCGTGCTCGTGGGCGAGGATGCCGCCAGCGCGGTCTATGTCCGGTCGAAGGGCAAGGCGACCCGCGAGGCTGGCATGGAGAGCTTCGAGCATCGCCTGCCCGCCGACACGACATCGGACGTGCTGCTCGACCTGGTGGCGCGGCTGAACGCCGATCCCGCCGTCGACGGCATCCTGGTTCAGCTGCCGCTGCCCGCGCATATCGACACCCAGGCGGTATTGCTCGCGATCGACCCGGACAAGGACGTGGACGGCTTCCATCCCGTCAATGCCGGCAGACTCGCGATCGGGGCCGAGGGATTCGTGCCCTGCACGCCGCTCGGCTGCCTGCTGCTGCTCCGCGACGTCCACACCAGCCTGGCGGGCATGGAGGCGGTGGTCATCGGCCGGTCGAACATCGTCGGCAAGCCGATGGCGCAACTGCTGCTCCAGCAGAGCTGCACCGTCACCGTCACGCACAGCCGGACGCGCGACATCGCCGATCACGTCCGCCGCGCCGACATCGTCGTCGCCGCGGTGGGCATCCCCGGCTTCGTGCAGGGTGACTGGATCAAGCCCGGCGCGAGCGTGATCGACGTCGGCATCAACCGCACCGATACCGGCCTGGTCGGCGACGTGGACTTCGCGGCCGCCCGTCGGGTCGCGGGCGCGATCACCCCCGTACCCGGCGGGGTCGGGCCGATGACGATCGCCTGCCTGATCCGCAACACCTACGTCTCCGCCTGCCGCCGCGAAGGGATTGCGGACGAGGGGCTGGCGCTGTGATCGAGCTCTTCCTCTCGTCGGTCATCACCTTCTTCGTCGTCATCGACCCACTGGGCTGCGCGCCCATCTATGCCGGCCTATCCGCCGGCGCTTCGCCGGTGCACCGCCGCGCGATGGCGGTGCGCGCCGTCACCGTCTCGTCGATCATCCTGCTCGTCTTCGCGCTCGTCGGAGAGAAACTGCTGCATGGCCTCGGCATCAGCCTGGCAAGCTTCCGGATCGCCGGCGGCATCATGCTGTTCCTGATCGCGCTCGAGATGGTCTTCGAAAAGCGCACGCAGCGGCGCGAGGATCGCGCGGCAAAGGTGGCGCACGACCCCGAGGCGGACGACGTGTCGATCTTCCCGATGGCGATGCCGATGATCGCCGGGCCGGGCTCGATCGCCACCGTGATGCTGCTGATGGCGCGCAGCGACGGGCTGGAGGCTTCGCTCGTCGTGCTCGCCGCGATGGCGACCATGCTGCTGCTGACGCTGCTCGCGCTCCTGGCCGCCGGCCCGCTGATGCGGCTGCTCGGCACTCGCATCGAGGCGGTGATCACGCGTCTGCTGGGTGTCTTGCTCGCCGCGCTTGCGGTGCAGTTCGTGATGGACGGCCTTCAGGTCAGCCTGCGCTGAACGTCACGCGCGACGCTCCGCCCGGAAAGGCCGGAAGCGCCGCGGCCGACTATTCTACTGTGTGATCCAGAGAGGCTGGATCGGGGCGGCGCACGTCGATCAGACCTTACGCCTCTACCATCCCTGCGCGTGCGTTGAGCTTGGCGGTGGCGAGTTCGGTCAGCTTGGCGTCGGTCGCCTTTTCTTCCTCGAGCGTCTCGCGCAGGATCGCGGCGCACTCGCTGCGGCCCAATTGTTCGGCCCAGGTGACGAGCGTGCCGTAGCGGCTGATCTCATGATGTTCGACCGCCTGCGCCGCCGCGGTGAGCGCCGCATCCAGTACCGCCTTGTCCGACACCTCGCCCGCGACCTCGTCGGCCTCCTTGATGATGCCGTCGATCGCCGGGCATGTGACGCCCTTGGGCTGAAGACCCTCGATCTCGAACACGCGACGCAGCCGCTCGATCTGCCCCTCCGTCTCACGCAGATGCTGCTCGAATCCCTGCCGCAGCTGCGTGTCGGTCGCCTTCTCGATCATCTTGGGCAGCGCCTTGGTGATCTGCTGCTCGGCGTAATAAACGTCCTGAAGTTGATGGACGTACAAATCCTGCATCGAGGCGATGTCTTTGCTGAATAGGCCCATGATCTTTACTCCAGGATGAAATCTTTATGACGGGGCTGGAACGATCGCAGCGTCATTGCGATAACTTGATGGTTTCAACGAACTTTGGCGCTTGGCGGTTGCGGGGAAATCTGCCTAACCTTGGTCAGGGTCGGGCGTGTGCCCCGGCCGGAGGGGACGGACATGGTATCGCGTTGGGCAGGATCGATCGCGTTGGTGGCCTTGCTTTCGGGCTGTGGTGGAGGGGGCGGTGGCGATACGTCTGGCGGGACGACCGCCAGCACGTCCTCCGCAAGCGTCGCGGGATGCTCGTTGCGCGATCGGCAGAACTGGGTCGCCTCGCAGGTACGCGAATGGTATCTGTTCCCGGACACCCTGCCCGCCAGTCTCGATCCCTCGCCCTACTCTACCGTCAGCGCCTATCTCGACGCGCTGACCGCGACCGCGCGCGCGCAGGGCAAGGACCGCTATTTCACCTACCTGACCTCGATCGCGCAGGAGAATGCCTATAACGCATCGGGGGCGACCGCCGGTTTCGGTCTGCGCTTCAGCCTGGACACCAGCCAAGGCGCGCGGCTCTACGTCACCGAGGCGTTCGAGGGCGCGCCTGGCCTCGCCGCCGGCATCGATCGCGGCGCGGAGATCCTCGCGATCGGCACGTCGAGCGGCAACCTCACCTCGGTCACCAACCTGTATGCGCAAGGCGGCACCGCGCTCAACGACGCGCTGGGGCCGTCGACCGCGGGCACGGTGCGCTATCTGCAGGTTCGCGACGCCAGCGGCACCCGCACCGTGGCGGTGACCAAGGCGGACTTCAACCTGCCGGCGGTTTCCCCACGCTATGGGGCGCAGGTGATCACCGACGGCGGCCAGCAATATGGCTATCTCAACCTGCGCACCTTCATCCCGGCGGCCGACCAGTCGCTGCGCGACGCCTTCGCGCAATTCCGTGCGGCGGGGATCACCAATGTGGTGATCGACTTCCGCTACAACGGCGGCGGCGCGCTGGCGACGGCGGAACTGATCGGCGACCTGCTCGGCGCCAATCGCCAGACCTCCGAAGTCTTCGACTATGTCAGCTTCCGGCCGGAGAAGGCGAGCAACAACACGACGCGCTATTTCAATCCGCAGCCCCAGTCGATCGCGCCGACCCGCCTCGCCTTCATCGGCACGAGCGGCACGGCGTCCGCCAGCGAGCTCGTGATCAACGCGATGATCCCCTATCTGCACGCCAATGTCGGGCTGATCGGCGGCAACACCTATGGCAAGCCCGTCGGTCAGATCGGCCTCGACCTGACGCAATGCGACGATCGGCTGCGCGTGATCGCGCTCGCCATCCAGAACGCCAACCGTCAGGGTGGCTACTACACCGGCCTGGTCGGCACGGTAGAGGCGAGCTGCCGGGCCGGCGACGACATCCGCTATGCGATGGGCGATCCGCGCGAGGCCTCGACGCGCGCCGCGCTCGACTTCCTGCAGGGCAAGAGCTGCACGCCGATCACGGCAAGCGCGAGTACCGGCGTCACCGCGCAGGCGGCAGGCGGTCGTGAGCCGATCGTCCGGGATCTGCAGACGCTCTCGCCCGCGCAACGCGACGTCCCGGGACTTTACTAATGTATGATCCAGCAAGGCTGGATCGGGCGAGGGGCGAATTCGGGCGCCGCTTCCACGCACGTGGATCGGGGTCTGGCGCATGGCGCGTCGCGAGGCGCGCCACCCGGTTGATCACGGCGCCGGGCCAACGGTAAGGCCGCGCGCATGACCGATCCCCGCATGGACCCAAGCTGGCTCGAGCCCCTCCGGACCGCCTTGGACACGCCCGAGATGACGGCGCTGCGCGATTATCTGCGGGCAGAGGAAGCGGCGGGAAGGCATGTCTTCCCGCCCCGCGAGGACCGGTTTCGGGCGTTGGAGCTGACGCCGCTATCCGACGTCCGCGCCGTCATCCTGGGGCAGGACCCGTATCACGGGCCGGGCCAGGCGCACGGCCTGTGCTTCTCCGTCCGCCCCGGCGTCAAGACGCCGCCCAGCCTCGTCAACATCTACAAGGAACTGAAGAGCGATTGCGGCATCGCGCCGGCACCGCACGGCTTCCTCGAACATTGGGCCCGGCAGGGCGTGTTGCTGCTCAACAGCGTTCTGACGGTCGAGCAGGCGCGCGCCGCCTCCCACCGCGGGCGCGGCTGGGAGGCGTTCACCGATGCGATCGTCCGGCTCGTCGCGGCAAAGGACGAGCCCGTCGTCTTCATGCTCTGGGGCAGCTACGCGCAGAAAAAGGCGGCGTTCGTGGCGGATGTGTCGCGCGGCGGCCGCCATCTGGTGCTGAAGGCACCCCATCCCTCGCCCCTTTCCGCGCATACGGGGTGGTTCGGCACCGGTCACTTCAGCAAGGCCAACGCCTTCCTCGAAGCCCATGGCCGCGGGCGCATCGACTGGGCGCTGCCGCCGGTCTGAGCGCCGTCGGACCTGCGTCCCGGCCGAGGACGCGACACGCCGCCGCTACGCATGCGGCGGCCGCGTGCCCGTCCCGATGCCGCCCGCGGCCGGCGCGCTTCCAATTCCCGGACCGCCTTATTCGGCGGCCGGCAGGTAGACCTCCCCGCCCTTTTCCCGGAACGTCTCGCTCATCTTCGCCATGCCGGCTTCGGCGTCTTCGGCGGCAACGAACGTCTCGACCGGCGCATTCTGCTTGGCGGCGAAGTCCCGCACCTCCTGCGTGATCTTCATGCTGCAGAATTTGGGGCCGCACATCGAGCAGAAGTGCGCCGTCTTGGCACCTTCCGCGGGGAGCGTCTGGTCGTGGTACTGCTCCGCCGTCTCCGGATCGAGGCTCAGGTTGAACTGGTCGCGCCAGCGGAATTCGAAGCGGGCGCGGCTCAACGCGTCGTCGCGCATCTTGGCGGCCGGATGACCCTTGGCGAGATCGGCGGCATGGGCGGCGAGCTTGTAGGTCACCACGCCGACCTTCACGTCGTCGCGGTCGGGCAGGCCGAGATGCTCCTTGGGCGTGACGTAGCAGAGCATCGCCGTACCGTACCAGCCGATCATCGCCGCGCCGATGCCGCTGGTGATATGGTCATAGCCGGGCGCGATGTCCGTGGTGAGCGGCCCCAATGTATAGAAGGGCGCCTCACCGCACGCTTCCAGCTGCTTGTCCATGTTCTCCTTGATCTTGTGCATCGGCACGTGGCCGGGGCCCTCGATCATCACCTGCACGTCCTGCTGCCACGCGCGCTTGGTCAGTTCGCCCAGCGTGTAGAGTTCGGCGAATTGCGCCTCGTCGTTCGCATCGGCGATGCTGCCCGGGCGCAGGCCGTCGCCGAGCGAATAGGCGATGTCATACGCCTTCATGATCTCGGTGATCTCGTCGAAACGCTCGTAGAGGAAGCTTTCCTTGTGATGCGCGAGGCACCATTTCGCCATGATGCTGCCGCCGCGGCTGACGATGCCGGTGACGCGCTTCGCGGTGAGCGGGACGTAGGGCAGGCGGACGCCGGCGTGGATGGTGAAATAGTCGACGCCCTGCTCCGCCTGCTCGATCAGCGTGTCGCGGAAGATCTCCCAGGTCAGGTCCTCGGCGATGCCGCCGACCTTTTCCAGCGCCTGATAGATGGGCACGGTGCCGATCGGCACCGGGCTGTTGCGGATGATCCATTCGCGCGTGTCGTGGATGTTGCGGCCGGTCGACAGATCCATCACCGTGTCCGCGCCCCAGCGGATCGCCCAGACGAGTTTGTCCACCTCGGTCGCGACGTTGCTGGCGACCGCGCTGTTGCCGATGTTGGCGTTGATCTTGACGAGGAAGTTGCGACCGATCGCCATCGGCTCGGTTTCGGGATGGTTGATGTTGTTGGGGATGATGGCGCGGCCCCGGGCGACCTCGTCGCGGACGAATTCCGGCGTCACGTAATCGGGGATCGCGGCGCCGAAGCTGTTGCCGTCACGCGCATATTCGCGAAGCATCTCGCGACCGAGATTCTCGCGCGTCGCCACATATTCCATCTCGGGCGTCACGATGCCGCGGCGCGCATAATGCATCTGGCTGACGTTGGCGCCTGCCCTGGCACGCAGGGGGCGGCGGACGGTGTTGGGGAATTGCGGCACGCCGCCGGAGCGGTCGGGGCCGAGCTGGCCGTTGTCCTCGGGCCGCACCTCGCGCCCGTCATAGGACTCGACATCGCCCCGCGCCTCGATCCACTGTCGGCGCAGCTGCGGCAGGCCGGCCATGATGTCGATGCGCGCCGCCGGATCGCTGTACGGCCCCGACGTGTCATAGACGTTGAGGGGCGGCTCCCCCGACGACGGATCTAGATCGATCGCGCGCATCGCCACGCCCAGCGGCCCCACGTGGATCTTGCGGCTGCCGCGGATCGGGCCGGTGGTGACCTTGAGTTCGGTGCGGGCGGGAATATCGGCCATGTCGCGCATCTCCTTGCTATCGCAAGGAGCGGCTCGCATGCACGCCGGTCGACCGGACCGGCACTTCTCGCAGCGACGCCCTCCCTACGCCGGTGTCAGCCGGATCAGGTTCGGCGGGTCGGAGGCTCCGGCCTCCCTCTCAAGCGCAGGATCAGCGCTCCCCCGGGGTGGCGCCTGTCTACGCGCCTTATCCCCGGACGCCAAATGAAAAGGGCCGCTCCCGCAAGGGGAACGGCCCGTGACGATGCCAAGGGGTCGCGCGTCAGCCGTTGCTGGCCGAATTGAAGATCGTGCCGTTCACCCCGCTCGGGAAGAAACCGCCCGACTTGACCTGCGACTTGTTGAGATAGGCGATGTTGAGCACCTGCCCCGTCGAGCGGCTGAACACGATGCCGTTGCTGTCGGTCGGCACGATGTTCGACGTCGTCGCATTGCCGATGCCCTGGTCGATGTCGGGCACCCCGTCGAGGCTGTCGCGCGCGTCGCTGAGCTGCTGGACCTGCGCGAAGATCGTGTTGGTCGACACGCCCTGGCGATAGAGCAACGTGCGGATCAGGCCGGCATGATAGGCCTCCGTCGCCAGGATGCCGGCCGCGGCTTCGATATACACCTTGGTCTGCAGCAGCGGCGCCGCGCCCTTGTAGGCGCTGACCCCGACGTCCTCGAGCAGGAAGGCGGCGAGCAGGAAATTGACGTCGCTGGCATAGGGATTGAACGTCTGACCCTGCTGGATCAGGCCGGCCGCGAGCGCCGCCGCGGTGAACGCGCCGTTCGCATCGCCGCCGATATTGATCGCGGGCATGGCGATCGCCGACGAGCCGATCGTCGCGCGCAGGAAGCCGACGTGCGCCGCCTCATCGGCCGCGATCTCGCGCGCATATTTGGTGACCGTGTCGCTCAGAGTCGCTTTCTGACCGCCAGTGACGGTGCCGAGCGTGCCGACGCCGCCGGTCAGCCCCGCCGACAGGCCGGTTCCATAAGCGGCATAGCTGTAGAACTGGGCCTCGAGATATTCGAGGTTGAGCGCGAAGTTGAGGACGTTGAAATCCCCGGTCAGGTCGGTCGCCGAGGCGCTCGGCGACGGCGCGGGGGTGTTGCCGGTGTTGCTGCCGCCGCACGCGGACAACAGCGCCAGGCCGCCGCTCGCGGCCGCGGCGCCGCCGGCATAACGCAGGAAGGTCCGGCGTTCGGCACGGCGCGCGGCGATCGCATCGACGACCTGATGGCTCGAAAAATCGGTCATGGGACGATACTCCGCTGAATCAGGCCGAAGCCGCGCTGGCCGCGCTTTGCTTGACGTTGCCGTTGACGCCGTTCGGGAAGAACCCGCCCGATGTCGCCTGCGCGCTGGTCAGATAGGCGATGTTGAGCACCTGCCCCGGCGTGCGGCTGTAGGCGATCGCATTGGCGTCGGCTGGCACGATGTGAGCGACCTGAACCGACGTGGTCGACGCATCGGCGTTGGTGATCGTGGTTGAGGTCTCGGCGATGCCCTGGTCGATGTCGGTCTGGCCGTCGAGTGCGTCGCGCGCATCGCTGAGCTGGCCGACCTGGGTGATGATCGCCGCATTGCCGAGGCCGAGGCGATACAGTTCCTCGCGCACGATCGCCGCGTGATAGGCCTCCGTCGCCAGGATGCCGGCCGCCGCCTCGAGATAGGTCTTGCTGGTCAGCAGCGTCGAGGCGCCCTTGTAGGCGGTCACGCCGACATCCTCGAACAGGAAGGCCGCGTAGAGGAAATTCTGCACGCTGGCGAAGGGATCGAAGACCGCGCCGGTCGCGATGAGACCGGCGGCCGCGGCCGCCTTCGAAAAGGCACTGGTCGGCGAGGCCGACAGGTCGATGGTCGGCTGCGCGATCGCCGAACTGCCGAGCGCCGAGCGCAGGAAGGCGACGTGCGCCGCCTCGTCGGCCGCGATTTCGCGCGCGAAGTTACCGATGATCGCCGCGTCGCTGGCGCTGACGGTGGCGTCGCCGCCGAAGTTGACCGCGCTACCGCCCAATACCGCGCCCTGCGTGCCGGTGCCGGTCAGCAAGCTGTTGGACAGGCCGACGCCGTTCGCCGCGAAGCTGTAGAATTGCGCCTCGAGATACTCGAGATTGAGCGCGAAGTTGAGCACGTCGGCGTCGGTGACCGTCGCGCTTTGCGCCGCGGCCTCGCCGGCCAGCCCCAGCGTCGCGGCACCCGCGGCGCCCACCGCGACCGCGCCCAGCGCCGATTTGAAGAAAGCGCGGCGATCGTCGCGCCGCAGCGCGCGCGCGTCCAGCGCCGCGGTCACATCCAGGCTGTCGGTCATACTCGGGATCTCCCCTTCACGCGCGAGGCCGGGCCCCGCATGGGCCGTCAGCCGTTCCGCATCACAGGCCGCGCGTCAAGCGAAAGCACGGCAAATCCGCGTTTTGGCGCGGCACCTTGAGACCCGTCCGGGCAGGCCATCCGGCCGGCACGGGGGAGAGCGCCGCACCGCCGTCAGAAGGTATAGGCGACGCCCAGGGCGCCCAGCCACTGCGTCTTCGATCCCGCGACGCTCACCAGCGGGCTGTCGGCGAAGTCGCCCAGCATCCGGCCATAGGTGACCCCGCCGACCAGCTTGAAGCCGTGCAGCAGGTTGCCGGTCAGCGCATAGGTGCCGAGCCCGCCGATCGACCAGTCCTTCCACCCGCCGCGCGGGCGATACGCTACGAAGCCGCTGCGCACGCTCTGCGCCGGGGTGACGCCGAAATAGCTGCGCGCATAGCCGCTGTCGGCATGTTCCGCCGTCGCGAACAGACCGACGGCGGCCTTGAGGCTGAGCGGCGTGAAGTAATTGACCGACGGCTGCCAGATGCCGCTGTCGTGCACGCCCGCGACGTCGTGGCGATAGCTGACGGACACGGACAAGCGGTCGTAGGGGCTGGTGACGATGCCCGTCTTGCCGACGCCGACGTAGCCGCCGAGCTCGACCGCGGTGCCGACCTTGCCCAGCGCGCGCACGCGTGGGTCGTCGATCCCGCGCAGGCTGGCACGATTGAGGTTGAGCACCGCGATCGGCCCAGCCTGCAGTTCGATGCCATTGTCGTTGCGATTGGGGACCAGGTCGAAGCTGACGCGATTGCCCGCCAGTACGAAGTCGTGCCCCTTCACCGTGCCGATCGCGCCGGGCGCGGGGGTGAAGCTATAGTGGTCCGACCCTTCATAGTCGGGCAGGTAGGCGGCGCCCAGGCCGATGGTGATGCTGTCGCCACCGATATTCATGTCGGCAGCCGGTTTCTGCGTGCCGCCGGCGTCGGGAGTGGCGACCTGCGCCGCCGCGGGCGCGGCGATCAGGGCGAGCGAAAACGCCAGCGGCGCGGAAAGCCTACGGGACACGAATCTGGCTCCAACCTGTTACGGTCCCGCAACGCCCCGTTTACGCGAAACGATCCGGCCGTTGCGGTCAGAGGATGTAGCGCATCCGAATCTGTTGCCGATCTGCATCACCTGCGAGCGTGAAACGCGCCGCCGTGAAGCGCGGCGCGCCGAAGCGGATCGGCGGATTGCGCGAAAAGCCGAAGCCCTCGCGCGGGATGCCGGCGAAGGTATCAAGCTTCGCGTTGTTGTTCTCGTCGTGGATCACCGCGATGGCATAGGTACCGCGCGGCAATCCCGCGAACGACAGCGCATGCGTTCCGGCCGGGATCGAGCGCGTCACCGCGTCGGCATCGTCGACGCAGGCGGGGAAATTGTCCGGATCGGCGGTCAGGCAGACGCGCAGCATGCCCTTCGCGGACCGTACCTGGTCGACCGCGACGTCAAGCCGCGCGACTGGCGTCGCGCCGAGCAGCAGCACCGACGCCGCCGACAGTCCCAGCGCCGCCGCGCCGCGCTGCCTTCGCATGCGCCCGCGCGAAATCGCCGATGCCGCGGTCCGTGCCGCACAGACGATCCCAGAAGCGGAAATAGAGACCATAATTGCACCCATATTGCTCATGGTGGCGCTGATGATGACTTGCGGTGATGAGCCAGCCCCCCAGCCGCCCATGCCACATGAACCTGGGAAAGATTTCCCAGCCCATGTGATTGGTTACCCCCATTACCGTCATCACCGTGAGCACGAAACCCAAAGCACTGACATGGATCGGAATTGCGAGGACCAGTAGCGGAATGGCCACAGCACCCGTCACCGCCTCGATCGGGTGGAAGGCCATGGCTGCCCAGGCGGTCGGCGGGCGGCTGTCGTGATGGACCGCATGGGCGACGCGGAACACCGCCGGCCGGTGCATCCAGCGGTGCGTCCAGTAGAACCAGCTGTCGTGCAGGAACAGGTAGAGCAGCACCGACACCGGCAGGTACCAGATCGGATAGGCATGCACGTCCGCGTAGACGCGCGTCCAGCCATGATGCTGCCAGCCCCAGGCCAGCACGCCGGCGGGAATGCCGTAGATGGCGGCGGAGGCGAGGCTCCAGCCGATCTCGCGCCGCATCTGCGCGTCCAGGCCGCGATAGAGGCCGGGATGCCGGACCCGCGTCGCCGCCGCGAAGGCGCCCGAGACGATGAGGTAGCGGACGCCGACGATCGCCGTCATCGCCAGCGCGGAGAGGAGAAGCAGCACCATTGCGTCGCATCGTCTAGCCGATCGGGACGTAAAAGTCGCCTCCGTCCGTCGCAGGGATCGGCAGGAACGCGCGGCGTCACGCCCGGCGTCAGATCGCGCCGCGGCGAGGCGGGCGCCGCGTCATCGTTCGAGCACGGCCACCGTCTTGCCGTGATAGGGCGCCTCGCGCAGCGGCCGATAACCGAGGCGCGCCGCGAGTCGTAGCGACGGCGCATTGTCGGTACCGATGATGCAGGTCGTGCGCGCTATGCCGTTCGCATCGCTCCAGGCGAGCGCCGCGCCCATCGCCTCGCCCGCGAACCCGCGTCCGTGCAGCTCGGGTGCGATCATCCAGCCCATCTCCGGCAGCGTCAGTGGCGGATCGAGCGCGCGTCGCGCCTCGATCAGACCCAGTTCGCCGACCGCCGGCCCGTCGCGGCTCGCGCGCACCGCCCACGATCCATAGCCGAACGTCGCCCACATGCCGACATGCCGCAGCAGGCGTATCCATACCTCCTCCCGCGATCGCGCGGCAACCCCGATCGGGCCGTAGACCGCCGGATCGGCCCACAGGGCGGCAAGCGCGTCGAGATCGTCGGGGCGGTGGCGATCGAGGACCAGACGATCGGTCGACAGCATGGGGGCATGGAGCATTGCAGGGAGCACGGCGGGGAGCATGCCGCCGAAGATGCGTCGGCATTGCCGGCCTGTCGAGCGCCCGCAGATCACGCCCGACGGTGCGCGTGCGCCGTCATCCCGCCCGGCGGCCGGAGTTGCCTGTCATTACCGGACCATTGCGGCACGCCGGGGACGCCACCGGCCTCACCTCGGCCAGGCTAGCCGTCCATGCGCATGGACGCGACGACGATGCGCGATAAGACGGTTCTCGGCCTGCGCATCTTGCGTTAGGCGGATCGGCGATGGGTAGGACGATCCCTTGCGACGTGGCGGTCGTCGGCGGTGGGCTGGCGGGGTCGCTGGTCGCGCTCGCGCTGGCGGCCAGGCATCCGACGCTCGACGTGCGAATCGTCGAGGAGGCGGACACGCTGGGCGGCAACCACGTCTGGTCCTTCTTCGGCAGCGATGTCGCGGCCGAGGATCGCTGGCTGCTCGCGCCGCTCGTCGTCCATGCCTGGCGCGGCTATGACATCGCTTTCCCCGCCCATGCCCGCACGCTGGACGAGACCTATTACTCGCTCACCAGCGCGCGGCTCGACGCGGTCGTGCGCGAACGGCTCCCCGCGCATGCGCTGATGACCGGGCGGCGTGTGCTCGCCTGTTCCGCGACTGCGGTCGTGCTCGGCGATGGCGACCGGGTGGAGGCGCGCGGCGTCATCGACGCGCGCGGCCCCGGCGACCTGTCACGCCTCGATCTCGGCTGGCAGAAGTTCGTGGGACGCACGCTGTCCCTCGCCGAACCGCACGATGTGGAACGACCCGTGGTGATGGACGCCACCGTGCCCCAGATCGATGGCTACCGCTTCGTCTATTGCCTGCCCTTCTCGCCGACGCGGATGTTCGTCGAGGATACCTATTACAGCGATACGCCCGACCTCGACGTGCCGTCGATCCGCGACCGGATCAGCGCCTATGCCACCGCGCACGGCTGGCACGGCAACACCGACGACGGCCATGAGGAAACGGGCGTGCTGCCCGTCGCGATCGGCGGCGATTTCGACGCTTATTGGCGGTCCAGCGGCACGGGCGTGGCGAAGGTCGGCATGCGTGCCGGCCTGTTCCATCCGACCACCGGCTATTCGCTGCCCGATGCGGTGCGGACCGCGGCGATGATCGCGACGCGCCGCGATCTGTCTGGCCCCGCGCTGCACGCGACGACGCACGATCATGCCAAGGCCCTCTGGCGCGGGCGCGGCTTCTACCGCATGCTCGACGCCATGCTGTTCAAGGCCGCCGAACCCCAGGAACGCTACCGTGTGCTGGAGCGCTTCTACCGCCTCGACGCGGGACTTATAGGCCGATTCTATGCGGGACGATCGACGATGACGGACAAGGCCAGGGTACTTATCGGGAAGCCGCCGGTGCCGATCGCGCGGGCGGTGCGCGCGCTGGCGGGAGGCCGCTGATGGCCAAGCCGCGTCGCGCCATCGTCGTCGGAGCCGGGTTCGGCGGCCTTGCGCTCGCCATCCGCCTGCAATCCGCCGGGGTCGAGACCACGATCGTCGAGGCGCGCGACAAGCCCGGCGGCCGTGCCTATTATTGGGAGAAGGACGGCTTCACCTTCGACGCCGGCCCGACGGTGATCACCGATCCCGCCTGCCTCGCGGAACTCTGGGCGCTGACCGGCCGCGACATCGCCGACGACGTGACGCTGGAGCCCGTGACGCCCTTCTACCGGCTCAACTGGCCTGACGGCACCAACTTCGACTATTCGAACGACGACGTCGCGTTGCGGCAGGAGATCGCGCGCCTCAACCCCGCCGACGTGTCGGGCTATGCGCATTTCCTCGACTATGCCGCGGGCGTCTACCACGAAGGCTATGAGAAGCTCGGCCATGTCGCCTTCCTCGACTTCGCCTCGATGGTGAAGGCGGCGCCGGCGCTGGCGAAATACCAGGCGTGGCGCTCGGTCTATTCCATCGTGTCGAAGTTCGTCGCGGACGAACGACTGCGCCAGGCGCTAAGCTTCCATACGCTGCTCGTCGGCGGCAATCCGATGACGACCAGCGCGATCTACGCGCTCATCCACAAGCTCGAGCGCGACGGCGGCGTCTGGTTCGCGCGCGGAGGCACCAACCGGCTGGTCGCCGGCATGGTCGCGCATTTCGAGCGGATCGGCGGCACGCTCCGCCTGGGCGATCCGGTCGTACAGATCGAGACTTTGGGCGACCGCGCGACCGGCGTCGCCTGTGCCAGCGGCTGGCGCAGCGACGCCGATGCGGTGGCATGCAACGGCGACATCATGCATGCCTATCGCGATCTCCTGTCCGGCTCGCGCAGCGCCCAGCGCACGCGCGGCCGGCTGGAGCGCAAACGCTATTCGCCGTCGCTGTTCGTCGTCCATTTCGGCATCAAGGGCACCTGGCCGGGCATCCCGCACCACATGATCCTGTTCGGACCGCGCTATAAGGGGCTGCTCGAGGACATATACGACCACGGCGTGCTGGCGGAGGATTTCTCGCTCTATCTGCATCATCCGACCGTCACCGACCCCGCGCTCGCGCCGGAGGGGCATTCGACCTTCTACGCGCTCGCACCCGTACCACACATGGGCAAGTTCCCGGTCGACTGGGACGAGATCGGGCCGATCCTGGAGAAGCGCATCCTGGACGAGGTCGGCCGGCGCCTGATCCCCGACATCCACGAGCGGATCGTCACCAAGTTCAGCTATGCGCCGAAGGATTTCGCGCAGGATCTCAACGCGCACATGGGATCCGCCTTCAGCCTCGAGCCGATCCTGACCCAGAGTGCCTATTTCCGCGTCCACAATCGCGACGATGCCATTCCGAACCTCTATTTCGTCGGCGCGGGCACGCACCCCGGTGCGGGCATCCCGGGTGTCGTCGGCAGTGCCAAGGCAACCGCCGCCCTGATGCTGGAGGGGTGACCGGCTAGCGCTGCCCCGCTATGGGGCCGCCACGGTTCTGCCGGGCGGCCCAGATGCACTTTACCCAGACGTTCGACCTCCACGCCTATCTCGACACGCTGGTCAGCTATGCCGCGGCCTTGGTGCTCGGCGCGCTGATCGGGGCGGAACGGCAATATCGCCAGCGCAATGCGGGGCTGCGCACCAACGCGCTCGTCGCGCTCGGCGCCGCCGCCTTCGTCGATCTCGCCCAGCGGCTCGCCGGCAATGCGGAGGCGATCCGCGTCATCGCCTACGTCGTCTCCGGCATCGGCTTCCTGGGCGCAGGCGTGATCATGAAGGAGGGAATGAACGTGCGCGGCCTCAACACCGCCGCCACGCTCTGGTGCTCCGCTGCGGTCGGCGCGGCGGCGGGGACGGACATGCTCGCGGAGGCGGCGACGCTGACCGTCTTCGTCGTCGCGGGCAATACGCTTCTGCGTCCCGTCGTCAACGCGATCAACCGCATCCCGCTGGTCGGCGGCGTCCTGGAGGCGACCTATTCGGTAACGGTCAGCACCGATCCGGACCGCGCGCCCGCCGTGCGCGACCTGCTGGTCGATCATCTGGAATTGATGCGCTACCCTGTCGCCGACACCGACCTCGTCGAGCGGACGGCGGAGCATGTCGACATCGTCGCCACGCTCGTCAGCACCGCCGCGATCGACGCCGATCTCGACGCGATCGTCGCGCATCTCGCCGCGCACCACGGCATCGACCACGCGACCTGGGACGTGCAGACGCACGATTGAATGCGGGAGGGGGCAGCGGCCGGCTTGCCAGCTTCTCGGCCCCGCCATAGCATCCGGGCACCAATGCGGGGGAGCCGATGCCGTGCACATTCGTCCCGAGCTATCGCTTGCTCTCTTCCTCGTCGCCGCTCTGGCGCCCGTGATGGTCTCCGCGGAACCGCAGGGCAGGATCACCGGCGTCGGCGGGATCTTCATCCGAAGCAAGGACCCCAAGGCATTGATGGCCTGGTACCGCGATGTCCTGGGCATCAGGGTCGAGGCCTGGGGCGGCGCGATGTTGCGCTATGACGCACCCGGTCATCCCCCGGTGCTGACGTTCAACGTCCTCAAGGACGGATCCGCCTATATGGAGCCGTCGAAGCGGGAATTCATGCTGAATTTCGCCGTCGACGATCTTGCCGCTTTCCTCGACCGGCTGAAGGCGAAGAATGTTCCCATCCTGAAGCGCGACGACGACGATCCCAGCGGCAAGTTCGCCTGGATCGTCGATCCGGACGGGACGAAGATCGAATTGTGGCAACCCAAGCCCTAGCCGGAGCCCGTGACGCTTCCGTTCCGCGAGGCGTGGCGATACGGGCAACCGAGCAATCCCCGGCATGCGGCCCGTGACGGGAGTGGGATATCCGTGCCAGCGATAGGGCCACCGGCCGCTTGCCCCCTGCGGCCCCATGGCCTAGCGCCGCAGCCATGAAGCGCCTCGCCATCTACTGCGGCTCCGCCACCCCCGCCGACCCGCTCTACATCGACACTGCTCGCGCCGTCGGCGCAACCCTGGCCGACCGCGGCATCGGCGTCGTCTATGGCGGTGGACGCCTCGGTCTGATGGGCGCGGTCGCCGACGGGGCGCTGGCCGCGGGCGGCGAGGTGATCGGCATCATCCCCCAGGCGCTGGTCGACGCCGAGGTCGCGCATCGCGGCCTGACCGAACTGCATGTCGTCACCGGCATGCACCAGCGCAAGCAGGCGTTCACCGACCTGTCCGACGGCTTCGTCACCATCCCCGGCGGCACCGGGACGATGGACGAACTGTGGGAGGCGCTGAGCTGGGCGCAACTCGGCTACCATGCCAAGCCCGTCGGGCTGCTCAACACCACGGGCTATTACGATCACCTCATCGCCTTCTGGGGAAAGATGGCGGAGGTCGGCTTCCTGCGCCCGCAGCACCGCGACCTGCTGATCGTCGGCGACACGCTCGAAGCCCTGCTCGACGGCATGGCCGCGCACGTCCCGACCCAGCCGATCGTGCGCATGAGCCACAGCGACCTTTGAGCCGCGCCGGCGGCCCCAGCCGCGACGCCATCGTCGCGACGGCGCGCGAGTCGATCGCGCGCGGGTCGAAGAGTTTCGCCGCCGCCAGCCTGTTGTTCGATCGTCCGACGCGCGAGCGGGCCTGGCTGCTCTACGCCTGGTGCCGCGCCTGCGACGACATCGCCGATGGTCAGGACCACGGCCATGGCATGACCGCGATCGACGACGCACCGCGCCGGATCGCCGCGATGGCGACGCTGACGGATGCGGCGCTGGCGGGCGAAACGATCGGCATTCCCGCCTTCGACGCGCTTCGCATCGTCGCGGCGGAGACGCGGCTGCCGCCACGCTTCGCGCACGACCTGATCGCGGGCTTCCGCCTCGACGGGGACGGCTGGCGACCGCGTTCCGAGGACGACCTGTACCGCTATTGTTATCACGTCGCCGGCGTCGTCGGCTGCATGATGGCGGTGATCATGGGCGTGTCGCCGGATGAAGACGCGGTGCTAGACCGCGCCTGCGATCTCGGCCTCGCCTTCCAGCTCGCCAATATCGCGCGCGACCTCGCCGAGGACGCCGAGGCAGGGCGATGCTACCTGCCGCAGGATTGGCTGGACGAATTGGGCGTGCCGGCGGATCGTTACATGGCGCCCGAGCACCGCCCCGCGCTGGTGGCGATGGCGCGGCGGATGACCGACGCGGCCGCCGCCTTCGAGGCGAGCGCGCGCGTCGGCACCCGCGCGCTGTCGCGCCGGTCGGCATGGGCTGTCCTCGCGGCCGCACACATCTATGGCGCGATCGGCCGAACGGTCGCGTCACGCGGCGCGGCCGCGTGGGATGCGCGGGTGACGACCTCGACGGCGGACAAGCTCGCTTTCATGGTGAGAGCCAAGGGTGAGGCAGCACGACGCAAGGACATCCCGGACACCCCGCGACCGTCGGGATTGTGGCTGCGGCCCCGCTGACGTCGCGCTTTTGCTTTGGAGGCAGATCGCGAGGAGGGTTGGTCAGGAACGCGCCGGCCTGGTGTCGGCCTTGGCCATCTGTGCGCTGGCCGAGCGGCAGAGCGCGCTGATCTCCGGAAAATCGATGTCCGTGTTGCGGGACAGCTGGACCGGCAATGCCGCGCGGCATTCCGCCATGGAATGATATTGCACCGGGACGACCCGTGCCTCGCTGCACTGGACGTTGCCGTCGCCGCAGCCCATGATTGCCATGACGTAGAATACAGCCTGCATAACCGCCTCCACTGGTTGGGAAAAACCAGCGAGAGGCTTGTTATGTTCCCGGTGCGCTTCCGTGGGCGCGCTCGGGCCCCTACATGTCGGGGCGATGCCGCCCGATCCCACCGTCCAGACGCGCGCCGACCAGCCGCTGCTCCCCACGCTCCGCCGCTTCCTCCCCTACCTCTGGCCCGCCGGCCAGCCGGGGCTGAAGGCGCGCATCGTCGGGGCGATGATGCTCGTCGTGGTCAGCAAGTTCGTCCAGGTCTTCGGCGTCTCCTATTCGTTGAAATATGCGGTCGATCGCCTGTCGGCGGGCGATCGCGGCGCGATCACGCTGATCGTGCTTCTCGTCTGCGGCTATGCCGCGGCGCGGTTCGGCACGACGCTGTTCGACAATCTGCGCAACGCGGTGTTCGAGCGCGTCGGCCAGGACGCGACGCGCCGGCTGGCGGCCGCCGTCTTCCGCCATCTGCACGGCCTGTCGCTGCGCTTCCATCTGGAGCGGCGCACCGGCGCGGTCACCAAGGTCGTCGAGCGCGGCACCAAGAGCATCGATACGATGCTCTATTTCATCCTGTTCAACATCGCGCCGACGATCCTCGAGCTTGCGCTCGTCCTGGGCATCTTCGGCAAGAGCTTCGGCTGGCAACTCGTCGTCGCGACGGTGGTGATGGTCGCGGGCTACATCGTCTTCACGCGGCTGGTCACCGACTGGCGCAACGCCCTGCGCGCGCGGATGAACGATCTCGACACCGGCGCGGTCGCGCATGCGGTCGATTCGCTGCTCAATTTCGAGACGGTGAAATATTTCGGCGCTGAGGAGCGCGAGGCGCGCCGCTACGACGCCGCGATCAGCGCCTATGCGCAGGCCGCCACCAAGTCGGAGAACAGCCTCGCCTGGCTCAACATCGGCCAGGCCTTGATCACCAACCTGATGATGGGCGCCGGCATGGCGTTCGTCGCATGGCGCTGGTGGCAGGGGCAGGCATCGTCGGGCGACGTCGTGCTCGTATCCACCCTGCTCAGCCAGCTGTTCCGGCCGCTCGACCTGCTCGGCATGGTCTACCGCACGATCCGCCAGGGGGTGATCGACATGGCGGCGATGTTCGAGCTGATCGACACCCCCGCCGACGTCGTCGACGCACCGGATGCCGCACCGCTGGTGGTGACCAAGGGACATGTGCGGTTCGCGGGCGTGCGCTTCGGCTATGATCCCGAACGGACCATCCTGAACGGCCTCGACCTCGACGTGCCCGCGGGTGCGACCGTCGCGGTGGTGGGGCCGTCGGGCGCGGGCAAGTCGACGCTCGCGCGGCTGCTCTACCGCTTCTACGACGTCGGCGAGGGCAGCATCACGATCGACGGCCAGGATATCCGCGGCGTGACCCAGGCCTCCCTACGCGCGGCGATCGGCATCGTGCCGCAGGACACGGTGCTGTTCAACGAGACGATCGGCTACAACATCGCCTATGGCCGCGAGGGCGCCAGCGAGACGGACGTCGCCGCCGCCGCGCGCGGCGGCGCCATCGCCGGCTTCATCGACCGCCAGCCCGACGGCTATGCCACCCGCGTCGGGGAGCGCGGACTCAAGCTATCGGGCGGCGAGAAGCAGCGCGTCGCGATCGCCCGGACCCTGCTCAAGAACCCGCCGATCCTGATCCTCGACGAAGCGACGAGCGCGCTCGACAGCCGCACGGAAGACGAGATCCTCGGCACGCTGGAGGCGATCGAGCAGGGGCGTACGACGATCGTGATCGCGCATCGCCTGTCGACGATCGTTCATGCGGATCGCATCGTCGTGCTCGACGGCGGCCGCGTCGCGGAAATGGGCACACATGCCGAACTGCTGCGCCGGAACGGGCTCTATGCGGAGATGTGGGCACGGCAGGCGCAGGAACGCCGGGCGCAGGACATGGCGGCCGAGTGACCGGGGAGCGGAATGACCGGGAGCTGGGTGGCTGAGCGCGGGATCGACGCGCGCCCTCGTCCACGCGGTGGTCGGCCTCTACCGCCCCTCGGCACGGCTTGCCCGCTAGGCGGGCTATGCGTGCGGCTTACGCCAGCTCCGCCGCGTCCGGATGGCGTCGGACATAGGCCGCGACGAAGGCGCAGGCGGGCACGACCTTGAGACCTCGTGCGCGAACCTGTTCCAGCGCGCCCTCGACCAGACGACTGGCTATTCCCCGCCCCTCGAGCGCGGGCGGCACCTCGGTATGCGTGAAGACGATGTGGTCGTCCTCCAGCGCATAGGCGGCGATCGCGGTCCCGCCGTCGACCGGGAGTTCGAAGCGGTGGGCGGCCTTGTTGTCGATGACATCGGTCATGCGACAGAAACGCACGTCCGTCGCGCACGGTTGCGGTGAGAAAACGGCCGCCGACGGAACTCCCCCGCGCACTCGGCGAGACCCGGCGGTGGCGTCCAGGTGTCGAGGGCGGGTCATACGGCCGATCCTAGGCGCAGGTCAGTCGGATCACCGCCGTCGCCCGATCGAAGACGATCGATGAACATCGCGCGAGCACATCCGCCCCAAGCGACACGACATCGCGGCGAAGGTCACGCTTCTTCCCCGATGCCGTGACGACGATCTCGTCCGGGTCCGTCTTGACCGGCTCAGCATCCGACTCGCGGATCGCATCGGCCTTGCCGTTGTCGGCGATGCACACGCCCAGCCGATCGATCGCCAGTGGTCCGATTGCCAGTGGGCGGGCGAGCCTCATCGTCCGAACCGGCCGCTCGATGCCGAACCGGATCTCGGTCGATGCCGCCTCGCCGGATAGCGTTCCGTCGTTGTGCCTCGCGATACGCACCGCCGCGCCGGCGGTTGCGAGCGTACGAGGATGCAGCGGATCGATGCGCACGTGCAGCGGTGCGCCATCGAACATGATCTGTGCCTCCGACGCCGTCCAGCCGCTGCCGAACAGCGTTTCGGGAAAGCCAGGTCGTACCATCGCCATCGTCACCGTGCGCTCGCCGACGAGCGGGGCGTGCAGGACAAAGCGGACGACGGGTTCGGGCAGGCCGCCGGGTCCGATGCTGCCCTGCGGCGCGACGGCGGCGAAGGGCTGTCGCGTGCGACCGATCCTCTGCTTGACGGGGCCAGCGCCATAATCGACGCGCGCCACCTCGGTGTCGGCCACGATGGTCGTCGATCCGACCCCGAAGACGTAGGATATTCCCATTCTCCGGGATTTCGCGCCGCGATCCGCTGTCTTCGCGATAAGCGGCATGTTCGGTGCGGCCGGATCGATTCGCACCCGAAAAGCTGCACCGTTGACGCTTACCGCCACGAAGGGATCGTCGATCCGCACCACCCGCTCCGCCGGCGCGGCGCCGATCGTCGTCAGGGCCGCCACCGCCATCCACCGTGCCACCACGCGCTCTCCCTTGGGTTATCCGCGCAAAAGGGAGGAACCCGATGTCGTTTCGGTGGCGGAATTATGGCCGATTCGGTGCGACGATGAAGTCCGCGATGGTCGGTACCACGCCCGCAGCGAGCGGCAGTTCGGGATCGGCGTAGGTCGCCAGGTTCGCCGCACGCGCGTCGCCGTCGACCTGTTTCAGCACATGGTTGACGCCGGGCAGCAGCGCCAGCTTCGCGCGGGGCGATGCGGCCTTCAGCGCCTGTGCGTCCGCCTCCGTCACCTGAAGGTCGCGCGCGCCCTGTACGATCAGCATCGGCTGCCGCACCTTCGCCGCGAGCTTTGCCGGATCGGCATGGAACAGGCTGATCAGGAAGCCTTGGATGTCGGCGCGGAACAGTCCCTGCAGCGGCGCGGGCAAGGTTGCCGGATCGACGCGCCGGCCGGCCGCCAGCGCGTCGAGCGCGCCGTCGGCCGCCGGCAGCAGCGGCGCGTTGGCGGGATTGGCATGAAATTGCTCGCGCATGATCGCCGCGAGCGGCCGCCCCGGCGCGGCGACCAGCACCAATCCGCACACGTCCTTCGTCCCGCCGGCCGCTGCCGCGAGCGCGATCAGACCGCCCTCGCTATGGCCGAGCAGCCAGACGCAACCCGCACCGGTCCGGGCGCGGGTCGCAGCGATCCAGGCGGCGGTATCATGGACATAATCGTCCAGTGTCACCGCATTCCCGTCCGTCACGGCACCGGCACTGGCGAACAGGCCGCGCTTGTCGATCCTGACGCTCGACACGCCGCGTGCCGCCAAACCTTCCGCCAGAAGGCGGTAGGGTGCGGCCTTGACGCCCATCGGATTGTTGCCGTCGCGATCGGTCGGGCCGGAGCCTGGCAGGATCAGAACGACGGGTGTCCCCTTGCCGGCGTCGACATAGCTACCCTTCAGCGGCCCCAGCGGTCCCGCCGCCGCGATATCCCCGCCATTGACCGAAGCGGCAAGCGCCGCAGCGAAAAGCAACATGATCCAGGCTCCCCCTCAAGAATGTCGATCAGCCGCGCACACCGTGTCGCCGCCAGAACCACCAGGAAAAGACGATCGGCGGCACGATCGCCACGCCGATCGCCGAGACGAGCACTGCCATCCGGACTGCGGCGGACAGCGGCAGCAGCCCTGCCGCGACGAGCAACAGCCCACCCAGCATCATCGTCCTGCCGCCCAGGCGGTGCGTCGCGACCCAATTGTCCGTGTCGGTCAACGTCCATGGCGTGCGGATGCCGACGAAGAAGCTGGGCCGCGACTTCGGCAGGACGTTGCCGATCACGATCAGCAGCAGTCCCGCGGCCGCCAGCGGCAGCATTGCCGGGAGCTGCCAGCCGAATGCCGGGGCGGCGATCTTCGCCTCGACGACGGCCATCAGAATCAGCGTGCCCATCCACGCCGCGCGGTAGACCGGCGCGCTCGCAGCCATCCTGTCCTGCAGCGGCTCCAGCGCGGGGACGGTGGCCAGCACGAGGCTGACGGCGGCGGTGACGCCCACGCCGAAGAGCAATGCCACCGCAGCGGGCATGGTGCCGTTGACGTTGCCGTCGATGTCCCAATGCGTCGCCAACTGTGCGCCTGACGGCAGTCGCTGGAGTGCGAGCACGGCGACCAGCGCCATGCCGACGACGACCAGCACAGATGCGATCTTCAGATCCCGGAATGTCATGCGCTCTCCTCCCTCGGCTCCGTCGCGTCATCGCCCACGCCGAGCCGCGCGATGAAGGCCATCATCACCTCCTCCAGCGTCGACAGGTTGAGCGTGTAGATCGTGCTCGTGCCGCGAATCTCCGCCTGCACCAGCCCGGCGGCGCGCAGCTTCGCGAAATGACCCGACATCGTCGGCTTGGACACGTCGAATCGCTCGGCGATCGCGCCCGCGCTCATCCCGCCGCCTTTCAGCAGCTCCAGGATGCGGCGGCGCGTCGGATGCGCCAGGGCTTCGAACAGGCTGTCCATGTCAACGACGACTCATTAGCTGATAGACTAATAAGCTTATCGGCTAACAAAGGCAAGCCAGGGGTCGTGGCTTGTCCGGGCAGGATCACGTCGGGCGGATCGATGCACTGCGCCCAAGCTGTTCCGACACATGGACGATCGGTTCGGCTCGTCGGGAGCGCGCGCAAAAAACGGCGCGGGGATGGCCCCGCGCCGCATGATGTCCGTCGCATCCCGGCATCGGCGGGCGGCGGCACAGCCACATCCGCCGCCGGCCCCGATCAGAGCTTTTCGGTCAGCTCGGGGACGACCTTGAACAGGTCGCCGACGAGGCCGATGTCGGCGACCTGGAAGATCGGCGCATCCTCGTCCTTGTTGATCGCGATGATCGTCTTGGAATCCTTCATGCCGGCCAGATGCTGGATCGCGCCGGAAATGCCGACCGCGATATAGACCTCGGGCGCGACGATCTTGCCGGTCTGGCCGACCTGATAATCGTTGGGGACGAAGCCCGCGTCGACCGCGGCGCGGCTGGCGCCGACACCCGCGCCGAGCTTGTCGGCCAGCGGCTCGATCAGCGCATGGAAGTTCTCGCCGTTCTGCAGCGCGCGGCCGCCCGACACGATGATCTTGGCGCTGGTCAGTTCGGGACGCGCATTCTGCGCAATCTCCGCATCGACGAAGGTGGCGATACCCTTGTCGCCGGTCGAGGACACCGCCTCGATCGTCGCGCTGCCACCTTCCGCCGCCGCCTTCTCGAAGGCGGTGCCGCGCACGGTGATCACCTTCTTGGCGTCCGACGTCTGCACCGTCGCGATCGCGTTGCCGGCGTAGATCGGACGCGTGAACGTATCCTCACCCTCGACCGACAGGATGTCGCTGATCTGCATGACGTCGAGCAGCGCGGCGACGCGCGGGCACAGGTTCTTGGCGGTGGTCGTCGCAGCGGCCACGAACGCGTCGTGATCGCCCATCAGCTGGGCGACAAGCGGCGCGACATTCTCCGCGATCTGGTGCGCATAAGCCGCGTCGTCGGCGACATGGACCTTGCCCACCCCGGCGATCTTCGCCGCCGCCTGCGCGACGCCGTCGACGCCCTGGCCGACGACGAGCAGATGCACCTCGCCCAGCTTCGACGCGGCGGTTACCGCGGCGAGCGTAGCATCCTTGACGGCCGTGCCGTCGTGTTCGACCCAGACGAGCGTCTTCACTTGGCAATCCCCATCGCTTGCAGCTTCATGACCAGTTCGTCGACGTCGGCGACCTTGACGCCGGCGCTGCGCTTGGCCGGCTCGACGACCTTGAGCGTCTTGATGCGCGGGGTGACGTCGACGCCGTAATCGGCCGCCGTCTTCGTTGCGAGCGGCTTCGACTTGGCCTTCATGATGTTGGGCAGCGAGGCGTAGCGCGGCTCGTTGAGGCGCAGGTCGGTGGTGACGATCGCGGGCAGCGTGAACCGGTCCGTCTCGAGGCCGCCGTCGACCTCGCGCGTGACGGTGACGCTGTCGGCGGCCAGCTCGACCTTGGACGCGAACGTCCCCTGTCCCCAGCCGAGCAGGCCGGCGAGCATCTGGCCGGTCTGGTTGTTGTCGTCGTCGATCGCCTGCTTGCCGAGGATGACGAGGCTGGGCTGTTCCTCCTCGACGATCTTCGCCAGGATCTTGGCGACACCGAGCGGCTCGACCTTCTCGTCGCTGGTGACCAGGATGCCGCGATCGGCGCCCATCGCCAGCGCGGTACGGATCGTCTCCTGCGCCTTCTGCTCGCCGATCGACACGACGACGATCTCGGTTACGCCTCCCCCGTTCTTGCCTTCCTTCAGACGGATCGCTTCCTCGACGGCGATCTCGTCGAACGGATTCATGCTCATCTTGACGTTGGCGAGGTCGACCCCCGTCCCGTCCGCCTTCACCCGGGGCTTCACGTTATAGTCAAGCACGCGCTTGACCGGGACCAGCACCTTCATCAGCGTCCTTCCAGTCTTGGCCGCCGGAGCCGTTCGAAGGCTCCGTATCGGCGGCGTATATGGCGGTTTTCCGCCGTTTTCGCAAGTTCAGTACGGAAAAGCGTGGCTGCCGCTACGGCATCCTTGCCCGCCAAACGCATCGGGCCCGGACATGGTGTCCGAGCCCGTGCAATTTGATCGGTCAGGAGACGGGAAGCATCACGCCGCCTTCTGGACCTCCGCGACGATCTTCTTCGCCGCGTCGCCGAGATCGTTGGCCGGCACGATGGCGAGCCCCGAATTGGCGAGGATTTCCTTGCCCTTCTCGACGTTCGTCCCTTCGAGGCGGACGACCAGCGGAACCTGCAGGTTCACTTCCTTCGCCGCCGCGACGATGCCGTCGGCGATGATGTCGCAGCGCATGATGCCACCGAAGATGTTGACCAGGATGCCCTTCACGTTCGGATCCTTGAGGATGATCTTGAACGCCGCGGTGACCTTCTCCTTGTTGGCGCCGCCGCCGACGTCGAGGAAGTTGGCCGGGAACATGCCGTTCAGCTTGATGATGTCCATCGTCGCCATGGCGAGGCCGGCGCCGTTGACCATGCAGCCGATGTCGCCGTCGAGCTTGATATAGGCGAGGTCGTACTTCGACGCCTCGATCTCGGCCGGATCCTCCTCGGTCTCGTCGCGCAGCGCGGCGAGGTCCTTGTGGCGGAACATCGCGTTCGAGTCGAAGCCGACCTTGGCGTCGAGCACCATCAGCTTGTTGTCATCGGTGACGGCGAGCGGATTGATCTCGATCTGGGCGGCGTCGGTACCGAGGAAGGCGTCATAGACCTTCGACGCCAGGCTCTGCGCCTGCTTGGCGAGGTCGCCGGTCAGGCCGAGCGCCTTCGCGACCGCGCGGCCGTGGTGCGGCTGGAAACCGGTCGCGGGATCGACGGCGAAGGTGTGGATCTTCTCGGGGGTCGAATGCGCGACCTCCTCGATGTCCATGCCGCCCTCGGTCGACACGACGAAGGCGACGCGGCCGGTAGCGCGATCGACCAGCAGCGCGAGGTAGAATTCCTTGGCGATGTCGACGCCGTCGGTGACGTACAGGCGGTTGACCTGCTTGCCGGCCTCGCCGGTCTGGATGGTGACAAGCGTGTTGCCCAGCATCTCGGTCGCCGCGTGGCGGACCTCGTCCTCGGTCTTGGCGAGGCGGACGCCGCCCTTGGCTTCGGCGGGCAGCTCCTTGAACTTGCCCTTGCCGCGGCCGCCGGCGTGGATCTGCGCCTTCACCACGTACAGCGGCCCGGGCAGCTTCTTCGAGGCCTCGACCGCCTCCTCGACGCTCATCGCGGCGAAGCCGGCCGGAACGGGCACGCCGAACTTCGCAAGCAGTTCCTTGGCTTGATATTCGTGAATGTTCATGGCCTGCCTCGCCTCATGCTACTATATGGAGAGTTGCGCACGCCCTTCGCACAGGCGGCCACTCGAATCCACCCCGCATTTTCGGGCATCGCCCGTCTTATTGCAAGTGCATCGCAATAGTTGGAACACCTATGTCCTGGGTCGTCGGCATCCTCTTATTCCTCGCGACCGTGGTCGGCATGGAGGCCTTTGCCTATGCCGCGCACCGATGGATCATGCATGGCCCCGGCTGGTTCCTGCACGAGAGCCATCACCGGCCGCGCCACGGCAACTGGGAGCTCAACGACCTGTATGCCGCGATCTTCGCGGTGCCGTCGTTCGTCATGATCCTGGGCGGCGTGCAGCTCGGCTGGTGGCCGGGCTTCACTTGGATCGGCGCGGGCATCGCCGCTTATGGCGCGATCTATTTCGGCTTCCACGACGTCATCGTGCACAAGCGGCTGCCGACCCGATACCTGCCGAAATCCGCCTATATGAAGCGGATCATCCAGGCGCACCGCCTGCATCACGTCGTGGAGACCAAGCACGGCACGGTGAGCTTCGGCTTTCTCGTCGCCCCGAAGCCCGAGTCGCTCAAGGCGGAACTGAAGCGCCGGCACCGCGCGGGGGTACGGGCGCCCACTGCCGCGCAGCCGGAAAGACCGTTGGCAGAAAAGTAACCTTCAGCGGGCTATGCCGGCGGCCATGGAACAGCCGAGCTTCACCGGGCCGATCGAATCGCTGGATGGCGGCGACCATCGCCAGTCGCTGCGCAAGGTCGTCCGCATGCGCGCGCACCTGCGCGATCGCGGCCAGACGCGGTTCGAGATCGACGTCAGCGACCTCTCGCTGTCCGGCTTCCGGGCGGAAACCAGCTTCACGCTATGGCCCGGCACCGTCGTGTGGCTGACGCTTCCCGGGCTGGCAGGACTGGAAGCCGTGGTCGCGTGGCGCGACAAGTTCCAATATGGGTGCGCCTTCGCCAAGCCACTGCACCCGGCGGTTTTCGAGCACATCATCGCCCTGTCGCAGCGCTGAGCCGAGACCCGGCGCGGAAGCCGGGAATCGACGCCCTCAGTCGAACAGCGACGACACGCTCGTCTCGTCCGCGATCCGCTTGATCGCCTCGCCCAGCAGCGGCGCGATGGGAAGATGACGGATCCTGTCCACCTTGCCGATCGAATCGTGGTTGCCGATCGAATCGGTGATGACCAGCTCGCGCAGCGCCGATCCTTCCACCCGCGCGACGGCGCCACCGGACAGCACGCCGTGCGTCACATAGGCGACGACATCCTCCGCCCCCGCCTCGCGCAGCGCCGCGGCGGCGTTGCACAGGGTACCCGCCGAATCGACGATATCGTCGATCAGGATGCAGAACCGTCCCTCGACGTCGCCGATGATGTTCATCACCTCCGACTCGCCGGCGCGCTCGCGCCGCTTGTCGACGATGGCGAGCGGCGCATTGTCGAGCCGCTTGGCGAGCTGGCGCGCCCGCACCACGCCGCCGACGTCGGGCGAGACGACCATCAGGTTCCGCCCCGCGAACCGCGCATGGATATCGGCGCTCATCACCGGCGCGGCATAGAGGTTGTCCGTCGGGATATCGAAGAATCCCTGGATCTGGCCGGCGTGCAGGTCGACCGACAGCACGCGATCCGCGCCGGCGACGGTGATCAGATTGGCGACCAGCTTCGCCGAGATCGGCGTGCGGGGGCCGGGTTTCCGGTCCTGGCGCGCATAGCCCATGTACGGGATGACCGCGGTGATCCGCTTCGCCGACGCGCGCTTCAGCGCGTCGATGATGATCAGCAGCTCCATCAGATTGTCGTTGGCGGGAAAACCGGTCGACTGGATGACGAACACGTCCTCGCCGCGCACGTTCTCCTGTATCTCGACGAAGATTTCCTCGTCGGCGAAGCGGCGCACCAGCGCCTCGGTCAGCGGCAGCTCCAGATAGCCCGCGATCGCCTTCGCCAGCGGAAGGTTCGAATTGCCGGTCATCAGTTTCATGCGTCGCTCCACCCGTTCGGATGGCGAGGTCCCTTAGGCGTCCCCGCCGCGAAGCGGAAGCATGCTTGTTCGCGTCGCCCGGGCTGACTAGGCGGACGGGCATGACGGTCACCCGCTTCGCGCCCTCGCCCACCGGCCTGCTTCACGTCGGCAACATCCGCGCCGCGCTCCAGAACTGGATGCTCGCGAGGCGCGACCGCGGCCGCTTCGTGCTGCGGATCGACGATACCGACGCGGAGCGTTCGGAGGAGCGGTATGTCGAGGCGATCCGCGCCGACCTGGCCTGGCTCGGGCTGACACCGGACCTGGAGGTGCGGCAGTCGGAGCGGTTCGCTCTGTACCAGACGCGCTTCGATGCGCTCGTGAGCGCCGGGCGCATCTATCCGGCCTATGAAAGCGCGCAGGAACTCGACCTCAAGCGCAAGGTGCTGCTGGGCCGCGGCCTGCCGCCGGTCTACGACCGCGCGGCGCTCCGCCTGAGCGATGCAGACCGGGCGAGGCTGGAAGCCGACGGCGTCCGGCCGCACTGGCGGTTCCGGCTGGATCACGACGCGCCGATCGTCTGGGACGACCTGATCCGCGGGACCCAGCGCTTCGAGCCTGCGACGATGAGCGATCCGGTCATCCGCCGCGCGGACGGGTCCTGGCTCTACATGCTGCCGTCGGCGATCGACGACGCCGACCTCGGCATCACCCATGTCGTGCGCGGGGAGGATCATGTCTCGAACACGGCATTGCAGCTGCAGATGTTCGCCGCGATGGGCGTCGCGCCGCCGCGCTTCGGGCATGCCGCGCTGCTGACGGGCGCGGAAGGCAAATTGTCCAAGCGGCTCGGCTCGCTCGGGGTCGATCATTTCCGCGACGAAGGCATCGAGCCGCAGGCGGTCATCGCCCTGCTGGCGCGGCTGGGCACCAGTGATCCGGTCGAGCCGATCGTCGATCCCGCGCCGCTGATCGCGACGCTGGATTTCGCGCGGTACGGCCGCGCGCCCGCCCGTTTCGACGAAGCGGAACTCGCGCAGATCAGCGCACGCATCGTCCATCAGCTGCCTTATGAATCGGTGCGATCGCGTCTGCCCGCCGGAATGGGGTCGGCGGAATGGGACGCCGTGCGCCCCAATCTGACGCGCATCGCCGATGCGGACGACTGGTGGCAGGTCATCGAGGGTCCCGTCGACGCACCGGCATTCGACGCGGAGACGCGGGACTATCTGGCCGCGGCCGCGAAGGCGACGGAGACGATCGACTGGGCGGGCGACCCCTGGCACGCTTTGACCAACAGCCTCAAGGAAACGACGGGCCGAAAGGGCAAGGCGCTGTTCCTTCCGCTGCGGCAGGCGCTTACCGGTCGCGACCAGGGCCCGGACATGACCGCGCTGCTGCCGTTGATCGGCGCGGGGCGCAGCGTGGAGCGCCTGCGCCGCGCCGCTTCATGACGGGAGCCTAATGGAGCGCTCACGCCGCCGACACGTTCGACCTGATATCCATTCGCGATGCGGAGTCCGCCCATGCGCTACCTGCTTGCCCTTGTGCTGTCGTCCGCCGGCCTGCTCGTCGCCGCGCCGGCCGCCGCGGCGTGCACGTCCGGTCCATTCACAGTCGATTGGCCGGCGCAGCGGATGGACGAGCGACTGCAGGCGCTGGCGCATACGACAGGGTGTTTCGTCCGGTTCGATCCCGCGCGGTTCGGCGCGCTGCCCGCACCGCGCCTGCGCGGCCGCCTGGCCACACAAGCGCTGTTGGTCCACTCGGTCCGCGGAACCGGGCTGGAGGCGAACAGGACCCGCAACGCCTGGCATGTTGATCGCGCGCAGCAGGATCGCTTCGGCCAGCGGATCGCCAGCCTGTCGCGCACGATCGACGCGCGCCACCTGCCGCCGCATCGCGCGGCCATGCTGCACCGGGATCTGCGTCGCGTCCGCCAGGCGATCGCGGACGAAGTCCGCACGCAAGGATTCCTCAGCGCCGCCGAGCGTGCGGGTCATACCCGCGCCCTCGACGCGGCCGCCGCCCGCATCGCCCGCTGACAGTCCGCCGGGAAGCCGCCGATGGCCGGTTCGACGCCGCTTGACCCCAAAGCGTGATGATGTAACATTCCATTTCCTGCAGGAGATTGGGTGACGCTTATCATTGTCAATCGAGGAGAGGGTTCATGTACGCCGACCGCTACGCCAAGCCGACCCGCTTCAGTCCCTCGGGACTCACCGCCGCCGTCGCGATCAATGCCGGCCTCGTCGCCGCGCTGATATTCGCCGCCCCGCACGTCATGCCCGCGCCGCCGAAGGGCGAGCCGATCGATATCTTCACCGTACCGACCGACCCACCACCGCCGCCACCCGAATCGAATCCCAAGCCGCACGATGTCCGGGCGCGCGTACCGGACGAGACGATCGTCGCGCCCAAGCAAATCGTGCAGACGATTACCGACCCCGTCATGACAGTCGTCGACCCGCCGGTCGTGCCGCAGCCGTTCACCGACCGGATCGGCACTGACACCGTCGCGAAGCCCGATCCCGGCCCGACCGCGACGCCGCTGCCGCCGCTGATCGCGCCGAGTGTCGATCCGCGCTACGCCGATGCGCTCCAGCCGCCCTATCCCGCTGCGGAACGACGCGCCGGGCGCGAGGGCCGCGTGACGGTGCGCGTGCTGATCGGCGTTGATGGCCGCGTCAAGCAGATCGAACGCGTCGACGCGACGAGCGACGCATTCTGGAACGCGGCCCGGACGCAGGCGCTGTCGCGCTGGCGGTTCCGGCCGGCGACGCGCGGCGGCGTGCCCGAAGAGGCGTGGCGGACGATGACGTTGCGCTTCGTCCTCGAGGAATCCTGACCAGACGCGGGAGGGCTGGTCGCGGCGCGCCGGTCCTCCTATCTTGGTGTCATGCAGTTCTTCAGCCGCTTTTCGCCGGTTCGTGCCTACAAGGACCTGCGCCTTTTCCTGGCCGGCCGCGAGCGTCACGAGCTCGGCTTCCTCGCCGCCGCGGTCGCGATCACCGGATTCTTCGTCTACGCCTTCGCGCGCAACGATTACGACATCCCGCCCAAGCCGCCGCAGATCATCTATGTCCAGCAGTGGACTGCCGATCGCACCGACGCGCAGATCCGCGCCCAGCAGGCGATCGACAAGGTCGCGCAGGACAAGCGCATCGACGAATACAATGCCCGCGTCGACAAGATGCGCGCGCAGTTCAAGAAGGCGGATGACGCCATGAACAAATGGGGGCTGTAAGGGCTGGCGAAACCACGACCACCCAAGGCGATTCGCGTTGGATGGCGGCCGCGCTCGCGCTGGCCGAGCGGACTCGCGGGTCGACGGCGCCCAATCCCAATGTCGGCTGTGTCCTGGTGCGTGGCGGCCGGGTCGTCGGGCGTGGCTGGACGCAGCCGGGCGGCCGTCCCCATGCCGAGGCGATGGCACTTGCCCAGGCCGGCGACCACGCCCGTGGCGCCACGGCCTTCGTCACGCTGGAACCTTGCGCGCATGCCAGCCACCGCGGCCCCGCCTGCGCGGCGCTGCTCGTCGCGGCGGGGGTGGCGCGGGTCGTCGCCGCGCTGCGAGACCCGGATCCGCGCACGGACGGCGCCGGTTTCGCCCTGTTGTCCGAGGCCGGCATTGCGGTCGAACATGGGATCGGCGCAGACGAGGCGGCACGCAGCATGGCGGGGTTCCTGACGCGCCGCAGGCTCGGCCGTCCGTATGTGACGCTCAAGCTCGCCACATCGCTCGACGGGCGGATCGCGCTGCCGGACGGCACCAGCCGCTGGATCACGGGGTCGGCGGCGCGCACGCACGCGCATCTCGAACGCAGCCGGCATGAGACGATCCTCGTCGGTCGCGGCACCTGGCAGGTCGATCGGCCGGTCCTCGACGTGCGGTTGCCCGGGCTGGAGCGACACAGCCCCCGGCGGGTGGTCCTCACGTCGCGCGCCCGATCGGTGACGGCTTCGCCGCATCTCGCCTTCGACGCAGCGGAGGACGAACCCGGCCCCATCGTCATCGCCGATCCGGCCGCGATAGCCGACCTTCCGGGCGATCATCTTCTGGTCGAAGGCGGTGCGGCCACCGCGGCCGCCTTTCTCGCGGCGGACCTCGTCGACCGTCTGCTCCTGTATCGCGCGCCGATCGTCATCGGCGCCGGGCTGCCGGCGATCGGCGACATCGGTCTTGCCGACCTGGCAGGGGCACACGGCCGCTGGCGATGCCAGGATGCACGCGCGCTTGGCAGCGATCGGCTCGAGGTCTACGAGCGCATCCCATGTTCACCGGCATAGTCAGCGACATCGGAACGATCGAGGCGGTAGAGCACCGCGGCGACGCCCGTTTCCGCATCTCCACGTCCTATGACACGGCGGGGATCGACCTCGGCGCGTCCATCGCCTGTTCCGGCGTCTGCCTGACCGTCGTCGACAAGGGCCCCGGCCCCGACGGCAAAGGCTGGTTCGCGGTCGACGTCTCCGGAGAAACGATCGCGCGCACGGCCGATCAGTGGCAGGAGGGTCGGCGCCTCAACCTCGAACGCGCGATGAAGCTGGGCGACGAACTCGGCGGCCATATCGTCACCGGCCATGTCGACGGTGTCGCGACCGTGATGGGCATCTGCCCGGACGGCGATTCGCATCGCATCGGCTTCGCGGTGCCCGCCGACCTTGCGCCGTTCATCGCCACCAAGGGATCGATCACCGTCGACGGCGTCTCCCTCACCGTCAATGCGGTGGAGGACAAGGGCGACTCGACGCATTTCGCGGTCAACGTGATCCCGCACACCCAGGCGGTGACGACGCTCGGCGCGCTGGCGGCGGGCCAGCGCGTCAACATCGAGATCGACGTTCTCGCCCGCTATCTGCAACGCATGGAGCATTACCGTGGCCAGTCCCGCTAAGGTGGCGTCGCTGCGCCACGCCTTCCTCTCCTCGCCGGAGGAGATCATCGACGAGGCCCGAAATGGCCGGATGTTCATCCTGGTCGACGACGAGGACCGCGAGAACGAGGGCGATCTCGTCATCCCGGCGCAGATGGCGACGCCGGAGAAGATCAATTTCATGGCGACGCACGGCCGCGGCCTCGTCTGCCTTGCGCTGACCAAGCGGCGCGTCGAGGAACTCGGCCTGTCGCTGATGAGCCGCAACAACGGCACGCGCTACGAGACCGCCTTCACCACCTCGATCGAGGCGCGTGACGGCGTGACGACGGGGATCTCCGCCGCGGATCGCGCACGCACGATCGCCGTCGCGATCGACGCGTCCAAGGGCCGCGACGAGATCGTGACGCCCGGACACGTCTTTCCGCTCGTCGCGCGCGACGGCGGCGTCCTCGTCCGCACTGGTCATACGGAGGCGGCGGTCGACGTCTCGCGCCTCGCCGGCCTCAATCCGTCGGGCGTGATCTGCGAGATCATGAACGAGGACGGGACCATGGCGCGGCTCGACGACCTGGTCGCGTTCGCGCAGCGCCACAACCTGAAGATCGGCACGATCCGCGACCTGATCGCCTATCGTCGCCGCCACGATCATCTGGTGGAGAAGCGCGCCGAGGCCCGGTTCGTCAGCGACTGGGGCGGCGAGTGGACCGCGATGACCTTCTGGAACAAGGCGACCGGCTCCGAGCAGATCGCGCTGGTGAAGGGCAAGGTCGATCCTGCCAGGCCGACGCTGGTGCGCATGCACGCCCTGTCGCCCTTCGCCGACATCTTCGGCGAGCGCGGCGGTCGCGCCGAGCTGCTGCGCCGATCGATGGAGATCATCGGCGAGGAAGGTGCCGGCGTCGTCGTCGTCATCAACCGCCCCCGGCCCGACCAGTTCACCGTCGCGCTGCAGGCGAAGGCGGGAACGCTTGCGCCGGCCGAGATGGACGAACTGCGTGATTACGGGGTCGGCGCGATGATCCTGACCGAGCTCGGGGTCGAGGAGATGGTGCTGCTGACCAACACGCATCACACGCTCGTCGGGCTCGATGGCTATGGCCTGTCGATCGTCGGCGAACGGCCGATCGACTGACCGAAGGAATCCTCATGGCCCATGTGCTCATCGTGGAAGCGCGCTTCTACGACCATCTGAACGACATGCTGCTTGCCGGCGCCCGCGCGGCGATCGAGGCGGCGGGACACAGCCACGCCACCGTCACCGTTCCCGGCGCGCTCGAGGTACCCGGCGCGCTCGCGATGGCGGCGGAGACCGGGCAATATGACGCCTATGTCGCGCTCGGCGTCGTCATCCGCGGCGAAACCTATCATTTCGAAATCGTCTCGAATGAGAGCGCGCGCGGCATCATGGCCCTGACGATGGACGGGCTGCCGATCGGCAACGGCATCCTGACCACCGAGAACGAGGAGCAGGCGATCCGCCGCGCCGATCCGGCGCAGCTCGACAAGGGCGGCGGCGCGGCGGAGGCGGCGCTGGCGATGCTCGCACTGAAGCACCGGCTCGGCTGACGATGCTCGGCCCCGTCCTCTTCACGCCGCGGCTGATGCTGCGGCCGCTGAACGGCGAGGATCTTGAGGGCTATGTCGCCTTCTACGGCGAACCGGAGACCATGCGCTTTCTGGGCGGCGTCCAGCCGCGCGAGGTGGCGTGGCGCCACCTGTGTACCATGGCCGGTGCCTGGATGGTGCGCGGCTTCTCGATGTTCTCGGTCATCGAGCGCGACAGCGGCGCCTGGGTCGGCCGCGTCGGTCCGCACCAGCCCGAAGGCTGGCCGGGCACCGAGATCGGCTGGGGCATCCTCAGCCGCTTCGCCGGCCGCGGCTATGCGCATGAGGCCGCCTGCGCGGCGATGGATTATGCCGTCGACGTGCTCGGCTGGACGCGGATCATCCACACGATCGATCCCGACAACCACGGCTCGATCGCGCTGGCCAAGCGGCTGGGGTCGACCAACGGCGGCCCGGTGACGCTGCCGCCTCCGCTCGAGGCGTATCGCGTCGACGCCTGGGGGCAGGATGCGGCAGACTGGCGGGCGCGGCGCCGCGCATGATGACGCCGCCGCCCTCCCGCTGGAAGGTGGTGGAGCGCGGCCGGCGGCTGGAGGTCATCGACCTGCGCGCGGGCGTGGATGAGCGCAGGCGAGCCGAACCGCCCGCCTCGCGCGGTTCGGGCCCTGTTACGAACACGTCCCTGACCGGGCTCCGCAAGATCAGCTTCGATGGGTCGAGCAAACTGACCACGCACCGGCTCTATGACGACCACGGCCCGAGGATGGTGCGGCTCGACCCGGCAAGCGCGCGGATCGCGGCGATCGCGGCGGCGGCCACCGTGCTTGCGGCGACCGCCCTGATCGTCACGGCCGTCTTCTGGCCGGCGATCCTGCTGATCCTGCCGGTGCTGGCCCAGGACAAGGCGCGTGCGGCGATCCGCCGCCCCGTCACCGCCTGGCTGGACGATCGCGTCCGCCAGGCAGGCTGATCCCCCCTTCCGCGCGCGGAAGGGGAGACTGCGTCACGCCGCTTCGGTCTCGAGCGCCGGATAGTCGGTGTACCCCTCCGGCCCCTTGGTATACCAGGTCTTCGGATCGTCCTGGTTCAACGGCGCGTCCCGGCGCAGGCGCTCGACCAGATCGGGGTTGGCGATGAACTTGCGACCGAAGGCGATCGCGTCCGCGACGCCCGAGTCGAGATCCGCCTGCGCGCTGTCCTTCTCGTAATCCTGGTTGAGGATGAGCGGGCCGCCGAACACCTTGCGGATCTGCGGGCTCAGCTTGGGCACGTCGGTCTTGCCGAACGTGCCGTCGGGACCCTGCTCGCGCAATTCGAGGAAGGCGATGCCGAGCGCGTCGAGCGCCTTCGCCGCGGGGATGAAGACGCTGGCGGGATCGCTGTCGTCCGCGCCCTGCGTCTCGCCGTTGGGCGACAGACGGATGCCGGTGCGGCCGGCGCCGATCGCGTCGACGACGCGCGCCACGGCCTCCCGCATGAAGCGGATGCGGTTTTCGGGGCTGCCGCCGTAATCGTCGTCGCGCTGGTTGGTCCCGTCGCGCAGGAACTGGTCGATCAGATAGCCATTCGCGCCATGCAGCTGCACGCCATCGAAACCGGCGCGAATCGCGGCACGGGCGGCATCGGCATATTCGTCCTGCGCGCGGCGGATGTCGTCCAGCGTCGCCGCCTTCGCCTCGGCATAGGGATTCTCGGGCTTGTGATAGGGCGCGCGCGTCGCGGACGACGACAGCGGCTGCTGGCCGGTGACGTCCGGGCGCGCCAACCGGCCCATGTGCCAGATCTGCGCGACGATCTTGCCGCCCGCCTGGTGCACCGCCTCGGTCACCGGCTTCCACGCCTCGACCTGCGCGTCGGTCCAGAGGCCCGGCGCATTGGGCCAGCCGAGGCCAAGCCGGCTGACGCCCGTTCCCTCGGTGATGATCAGCCCCGCGCCCGCGCGCTGACGGTAATAGTCGATCATGACTTCGGTCGGCACGTGATCGTCGGTCGCACGGCCGCGGGTCAGCGGCGCCATGACGACGCGATTGGCAGCGGCGATATCGCCCAGTTGGATCGGATCGAAGAGCGTTGGCATCGGACATTCCCTTTTGTTGCCTGACGCACGGCAGATAGGACGCTACAGCGGGGCATGCATCAGGATCGGTGGCAAAGAAAAACTGTTGGCAGGGTAACGCAGATCAGGGGAAGCGGGTCCGCATTGTCGTCTCGTGCCGACGGCGGGACGGTCGTGCCAGCGGCGAGCCCGGTCGCGCATCCGCTCGCCTTCGCCGCGCTCGTCATGGCGAACGTGATGCTCGCCTTCGGTCCATGGTTCGTCCGGCTCGCCGACGTCGGCCCCGTCGCGGCCGCCTTCTGGCGGATCACGCTGGCGGTGCCGTTCCTGGCGATGCTCGCCCTCGCCGGCGGCGCGCGGCCGATGCGGCTGCCGCGCGGCCTGGTCACCTGGCTCGTCATCGCCGGGATCGGATTTGCCGGCGACCTCGGCAGCTGGCACCTCGGCATCGTCCGCACGACGCTCGCCAATGCGACCCTGTTCGGCAATTGCGCGATCCTCGTCTATCCGCTGTACGGCTTCCTCGTCGCGCGCGCCTGGCCGACGCGCGGGCAGGCCTTCGCGCTCGCGCTCGCCGCCGCCGGCGCCGCCCTGCTGCTCGGCCGCTCGTACCAGCTCGATCCGCGCAATCTGGCCGGCGACCTGCTCTGCATCCTCGCAGGCCTGCTCTACACGATCTATATCGCGCTGATGGCGCGCATCCGCGAAACCATGGCGTCGCTCCCCGCGCTCGCCCTCGCCTCCACGGCCAGCGTGCTGCCGCTCTTCATCTATGCCGCCGTGCTCGGCGAGGCGATCATGCCGCACGCCTGGACCCCGCTGATCGGCCTCGCCCTGGTCAGTCAGGTGATCGGCCAGGGACTGATGATCTTCGCGATCGGCCAATTGTCGCCGCTCGTCGTCGGCATCGCCCTGTTGATCCAGCCGATCGTCGCCGGCACCGTCGGCTGGATCGCCTATGGCGAGCGGCTGCACGGAGCCGATTGGATCGGCGTCGCGTTGGTGGCGACGGCACTGGTGCTCGTCCGCCGGGGCGAGGTTGCGCCGCGCGCGCCGGAGGCGCAGGAGGAACTGGCATGACCGAGGATCTGACGCTCGACGAAATCCGCTTGGCGCTCGCGCCGGGCATCGCCGCCAATGCGGCGTTCGATGGCTGGGGCGATGCCGCGCGCGACATGGCGGCGGACGCGGCGGGCATCGACCGCGACATCGCGCGACTCGCGTTCCGGGACGGCGCGGTCGGCATGATCGACGCCTGGTTTGCGCATGTCGACGCGGAAATGACGCGCGCCCTGCCGCCGGAATCGCTGAAGGCGATGCCGATCCGCGCCCGGATCAGCGAACTCGTCACCGCGCGCCTGACCGCCATGGCGCAGGACCGCGAGGCGCTGCGCCGCGCGCTCGCGATCCTCGCGATGCCGCAGAACGTCGCGCGCGCAGCCCGACTCGGCTGGCGCAGCGTCGACGCTATATGGCGCCAGGCGGGCGACACGGCCACCGACTACAATCACTATACCAAGCGGACGATCCTGCTCGGCGTCTATGCCGCGACGGTGACGGTGTTTCTCGACGACGACAGCGACGGCTTCGCCGACACGCGCGCGTTCCTCGGCCGGCGGATCGAGGGGATCATGCGGTTCGAAAAAGCGAAGGCGGGCATGATCCGTCGCGCCGACCATCGCCCCAGCCTGTCCCGCTTCATCGGACGGCTGCGGTATCCGGTCGTATGATCCCGGGCGCCCCGTCCCGCACGGACGGGTACGATGCGACGGACGGTAATTGATAATCAATCTCATTGTGCTTATACAGGCCTGGTGTTGTCAAAGCTGAACCTCGAGACGCTGCCGCGCCATCACGCCGCCACGGTCGATGCGATCGACTGGACCCGTCTTTCGCCGCCGGAAGCGCGCCGCCTGCGCGAACTCGGCTTTGACGAGGGCGTGCCGGTGGAGGTGCTGCACCGGGCGCGCCTGGGCGGCGGGCCGATCGCCTGCCGCATCGGCCGGATGACGGTGGCGCTGCGCCGTGCGGTCGCCGCCGCGATCCAGGTGACGATCCCGCTACCTGCCGAATAAGCCTCACCCCGCGATGGAACATCCGCCGCTGGTCGCGCTGGTCGGCAACCCCAATGCCGGCAAGAGCGCGCTTTTCAACGCCCTGACCGGCGCGCGGCAGAAGGTCGGCAATTATCCCGGCGTGACGGTGGAGCGCCATTCGGGCCGACTCGCCCTCGCGGACGGCCGCCCGGTCGAATTGATCGACCTGCCCGGCGCCTACAGCCTCGACCCGTCGAGCCCAGACGAACGGGTCACGCGCGACGTGGTCACCGGCAAGAGCGGGCTGGAGCGGCTCCCCGATGCGCTGATCGTCGTCGTCGACGCCGCCAATCTCGACAATCATCTGCGCTTCACACTCCAGCTGATCGCGCTCGGCCTGCCGGTGGTCGTCGCGCTCAACATGATCGACCTCGCGGAACGCGACGGCCTGACGCTCGATGCGGCGGTGCTCGAGCGCGAACTGGGCGTGCCGGTCATCCCCACCGTGGCGGTGCGCCGACGCGGGCTTGAGGATTTGCGCGAGGCGCTCGCCCGCGCCGTCGTGCCGGTGACAGGCGTCGTGCCGCTTCGACCCTCCGACGGCAGCGTGCAGGACGACATCGTCACGCTGCAGCGCCGCGCCCGGCGCATCGCCACCGCGGCGACGGTGGCGGAGACGAGCGGCCGGCGCTGGATGCATCTGCTCGACGCGGTCGCCTTGCACCCCATCGGCGGTCCGCTGCTGCTGGCGACGATCCTCTTCGTCATGTTCCAGGCGGTCTTCACCTGGGCCAAGATCCCGGCCGATGCGATCGACGCCGGCTTCGCCGGGCTGCAGGGGCTGGTCGCCGCGCACCTGCCCGACGGCTTCCTGCGCTCGCTGCTCGCGGACGGCCTGATCGCGGGCGTCGGCGCGGTCGTCGTGTTCCTGCCGCAGATCCTGATCCTGTTCCTGTTCATCCTCGTGCTCGAATCGTCGGGCTACATGGTGCGGGCGGCCTTTCTGATGGACCGGCTGATGGCGACCGTGGGCCTGTCGGGCCGCGCATTCATCCCGCTCCTCTCCAGCTTCGCCTGTGCGGTGCCGGGAATCATGGCGACGCGGACGATCGAGGACGAGAAGGACCGGCTGACCACGATCCTGATCGCGCCGCTGATGACGTGCAGCGCGCGCTGGCCGGTCTACACGCTGATCATCGGCGCGATGATTCCCGACACGCAGGTGCTGCCCTTCGTCCGGCTGCAGGGCCTCGTCATGTTCGGGCTGCTGCTCATCGGCATCGCCGGCGCCTATGTCGCCGCGCTCGTGCTGCGCCGGACGGTGACCAAGGGCGCGTCGTCGGGCTTCATGATGGAGATGCCCAAATATCAGGTGCCGCGCCTCGGCGACATCGCGCTCGGTCTGTGGCAGCGCGCGCTCGTGTTCCTCAAGCGTGCGGGCACGACCATCGCCGCGACGACGATGGTGCTGTGGCTGCTGCTCTCGTTCCCGAAGCCGCCGGTCGGCAGCGGCATCAGCCCGGTCGACTATTCGATCGCCGGCCGCATCGGCCACGGCATCGAGCAGGTCGTGAAGCCGATCGGCTTCAACCGCGACATCGCGCTTGCACTGCTGCCGGCGATGGCGGCGCGCGAGGTGGCGGTCTCCGCGATCGGCACCGTCTATGCGATCGACGACAGCGACGGGAAGGGCACCGACCGGATCACCGACCAGATCCGCGGCCGCTGGAGCCTGCCGACCGCGCTTGCTTTTCTGATGTGGTTCGTCTTCGCGCCGCAGTGCATCTCGACGATCGCGGTGACACGCCGTGAAACCAACGGCTGGAAATGGCCGCTGTTCATGGTCGGCTACCTTTTTGCGGCTGCCTATGTCATGGCGGGGATCACATTCTGGCTGGCAACGTTTGCCGGCCTCTAAGAGGATCTCATGGCAGGCAGCGTCAACAAGGTCATTCTCGTCGGCAACCTGGGGCGCGACCCCGAGTCGCGTTCGTTCCAGAACGGTGGCAAGGTTGTGAACCTGCGAATCGCGACGTCCGAATCGTGGAAGGACCGCAACACCGGCGAGCGCAAGGAAAAGACCGAATGGCATTCGGTGGCGATCTTCAACGAGGGACTCGCCAACGTCGCCGAGCGGTTCCTGCGCAAGGGCTCCAAGGTCTATATCGAGGGCCAGCTGCAGACCCGCAAATGGCAGGATCAGCAGGGCAACGACAAATATTCCACCGAGATCGTGCTGCAGGGTTTCAACTCTGTGCTGACGATGCTCGACGGACCCGGTGGCGGCCAGGGCGGCGGCGGTGGCGGCCGTAGCGGCGGCGACGAATGGGGCGGCGGCGATGATTTCGGCGGCGGCTCTTCGGGTGGCTATGGTGGCGGTGGCGGCGGAAGCCGCGGCGGCGGCCAGTCCGGCGGCAACCGTGGCGGCGGCGGGTTCGGCGCCGGCCAGCCGGGTGGGTTCGCCGACGATCTCGACGATGACGTGCCGTTCTGATCGTGGACGAGGTTCCCGCGCCCACGGCGCCCGGCTGGCGGATCGACGAACGCGCGCGCCTGGCGATGCTCGCCAGCTACCAGCCGCGCGCGCTGCGTGAATCCGTCGCGCTCAAACAGATCACGGATTTCGCGGCGGCGCTGTGCGACGCGCCGATCGCATTGGTCACCCTGGTCGAGGATCAGGAACAGCTCTTCCTCGCCAGAACGGGACTGGCGCTGGAAGGGACGTCGCGCGCCATCTCCTTCTGCGACCATACGATCCGGACCGAGCGCGCGCTGATCGTACCCGATACGCACGACGATCTGCGGTTCGTCGCCAACCCGCTCGTCACGGATGCGCCCTTCGTCCGGTTCTACGCCGGCGTGCCGCTGCGCGGAGACAATGACGTACCGCTGGGCGCGCTGTGCGTCCTCGACGACAAGCCGCGCGACGGACTCACCCCGTTGCAGATGCAGGGGCTGGAGGTGCTCGCCGCCAATGTGATGGCGCGCCTTTCGGATCATCGCGATGCGACGCAGCGGCGTGACGAAGCGGACGTCGCCGCGCGCGCGCTGACCGACAGCGAGGATCGCTTCCGCACGCTCGCTGACACGATGCCGCAGATGGTATGGTCGACGCTGCCCGACGGCTATCACGATTATTACAACGCGCGCTGGTATGAATTCACCGGCACGCCGCCGGGGTCGACCGATGGCGAGGGCTGGAATGACATGTTCCATCCCGACGACCAGGACCGCGCCTGGACGATCTGGCGGCGCAGCCTGGAGACGGGCGCGCCGTATCAGATCGAATATCGCCTGCGCCACCACGACGGCACCTACCGCTGGGTGCTGGGGCGCGCGCTGCCGATCCGCGATGCGGAGGGCCGCATCACGCGCTGGTTCGGTACCTGCACCGACATCCACGAGCAGAAACTCGCGCTGGAAGAGCGGGAGATCGTAAGCCAGGAGCTGTCGCACCGCATCAAGAACATCTTCGCGGTCGTCTCCGGCCTCATCTCCTTCGCCGCCCGCGGCAAGCCGGAATTCGCCGCGACCGCGGCGGACCTTCGCGAACGGATCACCGCGCTCGGCCGTGCCCATGACTTCGTCCGCCCGCACAGCGCGACGAGTGCGCGGGCCGCGGTGCAGCAGGACAGCCTGCACGGCCTGCTGGGGGAGCTGTTCGAGCCCTACCGGCGTGGCGACCGCCTGCCGATCCGGATTGCGGGCGACGACATCGTCATCGACGACCGATCCACGACGCCGCTTGCGCTGCTGTTCCACGAGCTCGCCACCAATGCGAGCAAATATGGCGCGCTCTCGGCGGACGACGGCGAGGTGATCGTCACCATCGCGCGTTCCGATGACGAGGTGACGCTGGAATGGGTCGAGCATGGCGGCCCGCCCGTCGCGGCGCCGGAGCGGTCGGACGGTTTCGGCAGCCAGCTGATCGAACTGTCGGCGGTGCGCCAGCTTGGCGGGACGGTCGCGCGGCGCTGGAACGAAGACGGGCTGTCAGCAACTGTGACGGTGCCGCTGCCGTCCTTCAGCCGTGGCTAGAGTCTGATCAACGTGCGTGGAATCGGCACCGCGCCGATCCAGCGGTGCTGGATCACACACTAGATCTCAGCATCACGACGTCGTCGTTGGCTGCGTCGTGCGCTTCGTGATCGTCCGTCGCGAGCGCCGCCGCGGCAAGGATCGCCGCCTCGCTGAACGGCTTGCGGATATAGCCTAGCGCGCATTCGGCCGCGCCGTCAATCTGCGCGGGATTGGCGGTGACGAACACCACCTTCACGCCATAGTCCTGCGCGATGCGGCGTGCGATCTCCGGCCCAGTGGCTCCGTCGCGCAGGTTGACGTCGACGAACGCGAAACCGCATTCGGGCGCAGCCTCGATCGCGCTCTCGCTGTCTGCCGCGATCGCCGCGACACGATAGCCGGCGTCGAGCAGAATCCGCTCCAGATCGAGCGCGACGAAAATCTCATCTTCGACGATCAGGGCGGTCTTGGTCATCACTCTTTCCGGCTTTGGCATGGCCAAACCACGCTACGCGCGCTTTGTTCCGGGCCGGTCGGAAATGTCGGTCAATTCCCCGGCGCGCGTTGCAGCAGGAACACGGCGTGCTGGGCGAGCAGGTTGGCGGCGGCCGAGCTGCGCTGCCGATCCCCCGAGAGGAACCATGCGCCCTCCACCCTTATGCCCCGATCCTGCAAAAAGGCGCGAAAATCGTCGATCGTCAGATGGTGGATATTGGGGGTATCGTACCATTGCTGCGGCAGCTGCCGCGTCACCGGCATCCGCCCTCCCCACAGCAGCGACAGCCGCACCCGCCATTGCGCGAAATTGGGGAAGCTGACGAAGGCACGGCGCCCGATCCGCAACAGATGGTCGAGAACCACGTCGGGCGCGCGGGCGGTCTGCAGCGTCTGGCTGAGGATTGCATAGTCGAAGCTGTCGTCGGGATAGCCTGCGAGATCCACGTCGGCGTCGCCCTGGATTACCGAGAGTCCGCGCGCCACGGCTGCGGCGACGTTGCCGGCGTCGATCTCCAGCCCCCGCGCGTCGCACCCGCGTTCGTCCCGCAGCGCCGCCATCAGCGCACCGTCGCCGCACCCGACGTCCAGGACCCGCGTGCCGCGCGCGACATGGCCGGCGATCACCGCGAGATCGGGACGCAGGCTCATGCGCGGCCGCCCCTCAAGAAGCCGTCAACGACGCGGTTCATCTCCGGCGCGTCGAGCAGGAAGGCGTCATGGCCATAGGGACTGGACAGTTCGACGAAGCTCACCGCCGCGCCAGCGGCATTGAGCGCCTGCACGATGTTGCGCGATTCCAGCGTCGGATACAGCCAGTCCGTATCGAAGCTGATCACGCAGAACCGCGTCGCCGTGCCGCGAAAGGCGTTGGCGAGCAGTCCGCCGTGCTCCTCCGCCAGGTCGAAATAGTCGAGCGCGCGCGTGATGTAGAGGTAGCTGTTCGCATCGAAGCGGTCGACGAAGGCGAGCCCCTGATGCCGCAGATAGCTTTCCACCTGGAAATCCGCGTCGAATCCGAAGCTCTTCGCGTCGCGCGCCTGCAACCGCCGTCCGAACTTCTCCGTCAGTCCCGCCTCGGACAGGTAGGTGATATGCGCCGCCATCCGTGCCACGGCGAGGCCCGCCGCGGGCGGTTCGCCGCCATAATAGTCGCCGCCGTTCCATTTGGGGTCGGCCATGATCGCCTGCCGGCCCACTTCGTGGAAGGCGATATTCTGCGCCGAGTGCCGGGCGGTCGAGGCGATCACCACCGCGGCGCGCACGCGATCGGGGAAGGTCGCGGCCCAGCTGAGCGCCTGCATCCCGCCCATCGAGCCGCCGACGACCGCCTTGAGCGTGACGACCCCGAGGTGATCGAGCAGCAGCGCCTGCGCCCGCACCATGTCGCGGATCGTGATGACCGGGAAGCCCATCGCCCATGGCCGCCCGGTCGCGGGATTGTCCGTCGCCGGGCCGGACGAGCCCATGCAGCTGCCGATGACGTTGGTGCAGATGACGAAATCCCGCGACGGATCGATCGGCCGGCCGGGGCCGATCATCCGCGTCCACCAGCCCGGCTTGCCGGTGCGCGGGTGGACGGAGGCGACATGCTGGTCGCCGGTCAGCGCGTGGCAGACGAGCACCGCATTCCCGCCGTCGGGCGCGAGCGTGCCGTAGGTCTCGTAGCCGATGTCGACGGGCGACAGCAGTGCGCCCCCGTCGAGCCGCAGCGGCCCGGGCAGCGTCGCACGGCGGGACAGCCCGAAGCGCTGATCGTCAGACATGCGCGGTTCGCTACGGCGGCGCGCGGGGCAATACAAGACGCGTCGCGCCGCGGCTGCGAGCGCCCCGCGAGGATTGGCTTGCCCCGCAATCCCGCCTAGAGCACGCGGCCATGACCGCACCTGCTCCCAAGCCCTGGATCCTCGGCATCGCCCCCTATGTCCCCGGCCGCGCCACCGCGGACGACGGGCGCCGCGTCATCAAGCTGTCCTCCAACGAGAATCCGCTCGGCACGCCCGAGTCCGCGCGCGACGCCTATCGCAGCGCCGCGACCGAGCTGGAACGCTACCCGGACGCCGCCGCCGTCGAACTGCGCGCCAGGATCGCGGCGCATTATGGCATCGAAGCGGACCGGATCGTCTATGGTACCGGTTCGGACGAGGTGCTGCACCTCGCGGCCGGCGCCTTCGCCGGGGTCGGCGACGAGATCATCCACGTCCGGTACGGCTTCGCGGTCTACGAGATCGCCACCCGTCGCGTCGGCGCGACGCCGGTGATCGCGCCCGACGCGGACTATGCGACCGACGTCGACGCGATCCTGGCCGCGGTGACCGACCGCACGCGCGTCGTGTTCGTGGCCAACCCCAACAATCCGACCGGCACCTATACGCCAAGGGTGGACATCGCGCGGCTGCACGCGGGCCTGCGCAAGGACATCCTGCTGGTGCTCGACCAGGCCTATACCGAATATCTGGAGCCGGAGGACGACGACGGCGGCCTCGACCTGGCGCGTACCGAGCCGAACGTCCTCGTCACGCGGACCTTCTCGAAGATCTTCGGCCTTGCCGCGGAGCGGATCGGCTGGGGCTATGCCGCCCCTGCCATTATCGACGCGATGCATCGCATCCGCGCGCCCTTCTCCTTCGGTATCGGCGCGCAGCGCGCCGCCATCGCGGCGCTCGCCGACACGGATTTCGTGACGCGCAGCCGCGAGCACAATCGCGAATGGCGCGGCTGGTTCGCGCATGCGGTCGAGAGCATTCCCGGCCTGCGCGCCGTACCGTCCAAGGCGAATTTCGTCCTGGTGACCTTCGCGGGGCCGCTGCGCGCCGAGACGGCCTATCAGGCGTTGATGGCGGCGGGCTATGCGACGCGCTGGCTGCCCGGCCAGGGCCTTCCGGACGCCCTGCGCATCACGATCGGTTCGGAGGAGGACATGCGCGCGGTGGTCGAGGTGCTGCGCACCGAGGCTGGCAAGGCATAACCATGGTGCCGTTCGCGCGGGTCACCGTCATCGGTCTGGGGCTGATCGGCTCGTCGATCGCGCGGGCCCTGCGCGCCTACAGCCCGACCGTGCGCGTGACGGGCTATGACGCGGATCCGTCGGTGCGGGAAACGGCGGTCCGCATCGACCTGTGCGATGATGTGGCCGACACCGCCGGCACCGCGGTGATCGATGCGGAGCTCGTCGTGCTTTGCGTGCCGGTCGGGGCGATCGGCGCCGCCGCGGCGGCGATCGCCGACGATCTTCCCGCCGAGGCGATCGTCACCGACGTCGGCGGTGCCAAGGCCAGCGTCGCCGCGGCGATCCGCGCCGCGCTGCCGCACGCCGCGGTCGTGCCCGGCCATCCCGTCGCCGGTACCGAGCACAGTGGCCCCGAATCGGGGTTCGCCAGCCTGTTCCGCGGCCGCTGGTGCATCCTGACCCCCGACGGGACGACGCCGTCGATCGCCACCGCCCGCGTGCGCGCCTTCTGGGAGGCGCTGGGTGCGAGGGTGGAGGAGATGTCCGCCGACCATCACGACCGCGTCCTCGCCGTCACCAGTCACGTGCCGCATCTCATCGCCTATGCGATCGTCGGCACCGCGTCCGATCTTGAACAGGTGACGCAAAGCGAGGTGATCGCCTATTCCGCCGGCGGTTTCCGGGATTTCACCCGCATCGCCGCGTCGGACCCGACGATGTGGCGCGACGTCTTCCTGAACAACCGGGAGGCGGTGCTCGAAATCCTCCAGCGGCTGACGGAGGACGTCACGATGCTGCAGCGCGCGATCCGCTGGGGCGACGGCGACGCCCTGTTCGATCTGTTCACGCGCACCCGCGCCATCCGCCGCGCGATCATCGACCAGGGGCAGGACGACCCGGCCCCCGATTTCGGGCGCGCGCACTGAGCCTGGCGCCGACCTGATCGACGTGGTGCCGTCGCGCTCAGTCGTTCAGCACGTTGATCGCGGCATGGACCTGCGCCTCGATCTCGGCGCGCGGCAGGCCCGGCGGGATGGGCGCGCCGATCCGGATCGTCACGGTGCCCGATCGCTTCGCACCATGCCGCGGCCACACGCGTCCCGCATCCAGCGCGATGGGTACGACGGGCAGGCCCAGCGTGCGGTACAGGCCCGCGAAACCCGATTGCAGCGGCGGCCGCGCGCCCGGCGCGACGCGCGTCCCTTCCGGATAGATCAGGATCGATCGTCCCTCGGCGGTCAGCGCGCGCGCGTCGCGCATCATGCTGCGCAGCGCCGAGGCGGACGCCGCCCGGTCTGCGACGATCGCGCCGTACCGCTGCGCCGCCCAACCCCATAGCGGGATGCGCGCCAGCTCGCGCTTCAGCACCATTGCGGGGCCGCCGAGGATCAGCTGGAGCTCCAGCGTCTCGAACATGGCCTCGTGCTTCGCCGCGTAGAGCACCGCGCGGTTCGGCACCACGCCCTCGACGCGCACGTGGATGCCGAGCAGGTGGCGCGTCAGTCCGCGATGGAGCCGCGCCCAGCCATGCGCATGGGCGATCATGGCGCGGCGCCCGAACAGCGCCGCCACCGGCGAGGCGAGCACGATCGGCAGCGATAGGCCATAGAAGGCGATCCGGAACGCCGTGGTGCGCAACCAGCCGCTCACAGGCCGACACCCAGCCATAGCGCCACACGCCGAAGGAGCAGCTTGTTATATTCGTTGATCAACGTTCCCATCCTGGGGCTGCTCGGCACACCGTCGCCGAGGATCGTCGTCTTCGGCCCCAGCACCGCGGCCAGTTCCATCTTCGCGCGCGGTACGTGCCAGTCGGACGACACGAGACGGATCGTCCGATAGCCGTGCGCGGCGACCCACGCCTTCGTCTCTTCCGCGTTGGTCCGCGTGTCGACCGCGTCGGCGCCCAGGTCGATGCAACAGGCGAACAGCGCGGGCGACGTGTCGTATTCCCGCGCCAGGTCGACGGGGCGTACGCCCGGCGCGACGCCCGTGACGAGCATCCGGTGTGCCTGATGCGCCTTGAGCAGCGCGATGCCGCGATCGATCCGGCCTGCGCCACCCGTGGGTACGACGATCGCGTCGGTCGTATAGCCCTCCAGCGGCCGCGGCAGCAGCAGCATGAAGGCCGCGAAGCCCAGGCACCAGCCGAGTGCGACGACGCCGAGCGCGCGGACGATCACAACGTCTTCCGCAAGGCTGCGAGCACGGCGATCCGCGCTGCCAGGGTCGCCAGCAGGACGAATGCGACGGGGAGCAGCAGCAATACCGTCCAGTCTGCCGGCGCCAATGTGGCGCTGCCCAGCAGGTCGGAACCGACCGCGGCGACGCGCGCCGCGACCAGGGCGAGCACGCCCATCGCCAGCACGCCGCCGCCGATGGCGCCAAGTGCGGCATCGCGCGCGATCCGTCGCTGGAACAGGCGCGCGACCTGCACGTCGGTGCTGCCGAGCATGTGCATGATCTCGATCGTCGCGCGATGCGTCTCGAGCCCGGCGCGCGCCGCCAGCACCACCACGGCCCCGGTCGCCGACAGCATCAGCGCGACCAGGCCGAACGCCAGCCAGGTCACCGTCGCCATCAGGCCGCTGACCGGCGACATCCAGCTGGCATGCCGGTCGACACGGCTGGCCGCGTCGATCCGCCGGACCGCCGCGACGACGGCCGCCGGGTCTGCATCGGCGATGAGGTCGACGTCGATCATCGCCGGCATCGGCAGATCCGCATCGGCGCCGGCCGCACCCAGCCAGGGCGCCAGCAGGCGGGTCAGCTCGGCCCGGTCGACCGGCACCACGCGCCGGACCTGCGGCAACGCCTTCAGGGCGGCCACCATTTGCGCGGCGATCGTGTCGCGCTTCGCCGGGCTGCCTTCCACCACCTGCACGGTCATCCGGCCGGCGAGCTGCCGCTCCAGCGCGGTGGCCGCTTGGCGCGTGCCGAGCCCCGCTGCCGCGGCAAGCAGGGTCAGGAACAGCATGATGGCCATGACCCAGGTCATCGCGCGCAGCGTTCCCGCCTCGTCGAGCACGCGGCGATCCGCGCCGCCGCGCCGGGTCTCTCCGCCGCGCGTGCCGAACGCGATCACGATTCGCCCCGCGGCGGGGGCGGGTACCGCAGCGCTCCCGTCGGATCGAGCAGCCGTCCCTTGTCCAGCCGCATCATCTGCGCGCCCGGTACGCGGGCGAGCAGCTGGAAATCGTGCGTGGCGACGACGACGGTCGTGCCGAGACGATTGAGCGAATCGAACAGGTGGATCAGCCGGTCCGCCATGTCCGGATCAACATTGCCCGTCGGCTCGTCCGCGACCAGGATTTCCGGCCGCCCGATCACCGCGCGGGCGATCGCGACGCGCTGCTGTTCGCCGCCCGACAGCGTCGCAGGCTTGGCGCCCGCGCGTTCGCCCAGACCGACCCAGGCGAGCATCTCGCGCACAGGCTGCTCCAGGTCATCCTCCGGCATGCCGGCGACCCGCAGCGGCAGCGCGATATTGTCCCAGGCCGACAGGTGCGGCACCAGCCGGAAATCCTGGAACACGACGCCGATCCGCCGGCGGAACCCGGGCAGGCGCCCGCGCGGCATCGTCACCGCGTCCTCGCCGAACAGCCTGATGATGCCGCGGCTCGGCCGCTGCGCCAGGTAGAGCAGCTTGAGCAGCGACGTCTTGCCCGCGCCGCTGGCGCCGGTCAGGAAATAGAAGGCGCCACTGCCCAGCGTGAAGCTGATGTCGGACAGCGTCTCCGGCCCGGTGCCATAGCGGAGGCCCACATTCTCGAACTGGACGATATTCGCCATGCGCGTGGCTGGGACCGCTTCTTCCAAAAGGTGCCGTCGCAGGCCGTCCTGCCGGTTTCACCAGCCTTCGCATGACCTGCGTGCGGCTTCAAGCTTGCCACGGCAGGCGGACGCGTGCTTAGATTCGTACAGTTCGTGGCCACTGGCGGCCGCCGGTTCCCGTAAAGCGCTGCTCGCATGATCCTCGAATGTCCCGAATGCCGAACGCGTTACCTGGTCCCCGACAGCGCGATTGGCGTCGACGGGCGTACGGTGCGCTGCGCGAACTGCCGCCATAGCTGGTTCCAGGACCCGCCGCCGGCGCCCATCCCCGATGCCCAACCGCTCGCCGCAGCCCCGCTTGCGTCGCCCGCGGACGCGGACCAGCCGGATCGGGTGTCGCCGTCGCCTGCCGCCCCCCCGCCTCCGCCGCCCTTCGTCGAGCCGGATCCGATCGTCACCGCGCCGGCCTATGACGCCTTCGCGCACCGCCCGCCCTTCCGCTCGCGCCGCGACCCGTCGAAGCGCTGGACGGTCATCGCGATCCTCGCGGGTCTGCTGATGCTGGCCGGAGTCGCGGCGATCGTGTGGGTCGGCGCGCCGGGCCTGCTGTCGCGCGCGGGTTTGCCGGTCGCCACCGAATCGCCGCTCAAGATCAAGGACAATCCGATCGAGCGGCGCGAACTGGAGAACGGGTCGGAACTGTTCGCCGTGAGCGGACAGATCACCAATCCGTCGGCCGAGCGGCAGCGCGTTCCCGACGTGCGCGCCGAACTGCGCGATGCTCAGGGGCGGATCGTCTACAGCTGGACGATCACGCCGCAGCAGCGCACGCTCGCCCCTGGCGGCGCGATCGACTTCAATTCGGCGAAGCTCGACGTGCCGTCCAATTCGAAGCGGCTGGAGTTAAGCTTCGCGGGCGAGGACGGGCGCTGATCGCGCCCTGCCGGCCGATCGTCCGCCGCGCCGGTCTTTTCGCCTGTTTTCGCCGCAGCCGCAAAAGGGGCGTTGCGCAACCCGATCGCCTTTGCTAGGGGCCTGCGCCTGCCAGACGCCGGTCGATCCGGTGTTCTTATCACGTGCGGTCGTGGCGGAACTGGTAGACGCGCAACGTTGAGGTCGTTGTGGCCGAAAGGCCGTGGAAGTTCGAGTCTTCTCGACCGCACCATCCTTCTTCGCCGGCGGCGAAGAAGGGCTTCAAAAGATCAGCAGCAGCCCAGGACGCGCGCGAGCATGTAGAGCGTCAGCGGGCTCGAAAAGCGGAAGCCCAGCTTTTTATCCTGCGTCCAGCAGACGACGCCGAAGACCGGCGTCGGCAGGTCGGGCAAGGTGATGCTGCCGGCCTGGCCGATTTCCGCGCCCGTCTCGCCTTCCAGCTTCGCGCCGCCGGGCGAGATGTCGAGGATGTCGACCGCCCAGCGGCGCTCGAGCAGGCGGAGCGTGCCGCTCGCCTCCATCGCGAACCGCGGCGTGCGCATGACATGTCCGTCGTCGTCGCGGAGGCGGAACACGCGCGCCAGGTCCTGCGGCGCGTCGAATTCCACGCCGCCCTTGCATCCATTCACCCAGCGTATGGTGCCACGGACGGGCGGCAGGCCGCGCACCTCGATCTCCAGCCGGTCGTCGACGCGATGCGGTTCGGTGAACCGCACCTTCATGCCGCCCGCCGATATGTCGTGGACGAGACAGGCCGCCTCCCGACCGGCATGACGGACCTTGCCGATAAGCAGGACGAGCGCGTGGCGCTGTCCGCTACGCCGGTCCAGCGCCTCCTGCGGCGTGACAGAGGCTGGAGAAGTCTGCATCATGGTGCCCTTGCGCCGACCGCGGATCGCGCGTTCGCGCCGGCGGACCATGATCGTCGGTTTCTGCCGTCTCCAGGCCGGCATGCGCCGGCCGGTCGACGTGACCGACAGCCCCCCGGCACGCGAAAGCGCCCGCATTCATCATGGTGCCGTTGATGAGGCGCCGGGGTTAATCAACCGCTACCGAACCAGAACGGGTGCGATGTCGCCCCTCGGTGGAACCGGTTCCGGCAGCGGCCCTATCAATCCTCCGGATCGGATGCGATTGCAGGCGTCGGATGCGGACCCGGCGGTCTCAGCGACCGTCCGCGCCGAGCCGCTGAAGATATGCGAGGACCGCCGCGTGGCCCGTGTCGCTGAGCGAGATCTCCATCCGGCGGCGGTCGGTCGGGTCGATCACGCGGTCGATCAGCTTGAGCTTGTGCAGATGATCGATCCAGCGCTGCGACGTCGTCACCGGCGCATTGGCGCTCCCGACCAGCGTCTTGACGTTCATCGTCTGCCGTTCCTCGTGCGCGACGAACAGCGCCAGCAGCATGTCCCAGGCCGGCTCGTGAAACAATTCGGCCGGCAGATAGTCGAAGCGCGCGCTGCGCTGTGCGAGCAACTGTCGTGCGATGTCGCTTGCATCGCGGTTCGTCGCGTGCGCCGACAGCGATGTCTGTCGCGCCAGACGATCCGCACGCCCGCCAAATTCAACCGCGATCGCGGACAATTGCGTGCTCAGATCCTTTACCAGCGTTGCGATGGATTCATTCGCCACGAAGCTCTCCCCGGCTGCCAGCGGATAGGCGAACTATCATTCGCCAGCGAATAAAAACAAGTTCATTCCGATATATCGCCAATTCGGTTTATGGTTCCTTTTGCTTCAAAACGGAGGCATTCGACGGGATAAGTACGCGAAGACCGGGGGGATGGCGGCACCATGCGGCGTTCGCCGCCGCCGCGCGTTATGCAAAGCTGTCCCCCGGGCTCGCCCGGCGCGGGCAGTTTTTAGTGAAAGGCCCAAGTTGTCCGCCTTCGTTCGTGCCATCGGTACCGCTACTCCCCCGCATGACATCCACCATGCCTTCATCGACTGGGCATCGGCGCGGATCGATCCCGCCATGCGGCCCGTCTTTCGGCGCATGGCGTCGCGGGCGGGGATCGGCCATCGCTGGTCCGTGCTCGCCGATCCGGTCGGGCCGGGGGGCTTCTACGCGGGCCGCATGCCCGGAACCGAGGCGCGGATGGCCGTCTATGCGGATCGCGCGCCCGCCCTTGCGCGGGACGCGGTCGAAGCCCTGGCGCAGCGGATCGACTGCGGCGGGATAACCCATCTCGTCGTCGCCAGCTGTACCGGGTTCGTGGCACCGGGGATCGACCAGATCCTGGCACGGTCGCTCGGCCTTTCCCCGTCGGTGGAACGGACGCTGATCGGCTTCATGGGCTGCTACGCCGCGGCCGCGGCCCTACGCACGGCACGTCACATCGTCCGGTCGGAGCCGATGGCGCGCGTGCTCGTCGTCACCGTGGAGTTGTCGACCCTGCACCTGCAGGACACGCATGCGATCGAACCGCTGCTCGCGATGCTCCAGTTCGGAGACGGTGCCGCCGCCGCGCTGGTGACGTCCGAAGCCGGTGGGATCGCGCTCGGCACCCCCTTTGCCGCCGCCTTGCCCGACAGCGCCGACCTCATCCGCTGGACGATCACCGACCAGGGCTTCGCCATGCATCTGGACGGTGCCGTGCCGGGGCGGATCGGCCACGCGCTCGCGGATCCAGCGTTTGTCGCGCGTGTCACGGGCGGCGTGCCGCCGGCAGAGCTTTTCTGGGCGGTCCATGCCGGCGGGCGATCCATCCTCGACGCCGTCGGCCATGCCTTGGCGCTGCCGCCCGACGCACTGGCCCAGTCGCGGCGTGTGCTCGCCGAAAAGGGCAACATGTCGTCGGTCACGCTGATGGCCGTGCTGGCGGCGATGCTCGCGGATCCGCCGCCGCAACGACAGGGCGTCGCGCTCGCCTTCGGTCCGGGCCTTGCCGCCGAGGGACTGGCGCTGGAGCATGTCGGATGAGCCTCGCCCATCGCGCCCAGGAAGAAGAGCGCATGGACGCCGACGACCTGCCCGGCGACGTCTATGCCGCCGTCGTCGCCGATCTGGCGCGCGTCAACAGCGTCACCCTCGCGCGGCGTCCGACGCTCGCCTTCCTCGATCGCGCAAGCGCCGGGCGCGACCGGCTCCGGCTGCTCGACGTCGGCTTCGGGGACGGCGACATGCTGCGCGCGATCGCCGCCTGGGCGCGCCGCCGGCGGATCGCGGTCGATCTCGTCGGCATCGACCTCAACCCCCGCAGCGAGGTGGCGGCGCGCCGCCATACGCCCGCCGATGCACCCATACGCTATATCACCGGCGACTACGCCGCTCTTTCGGGACAGGGCTGGGACGTCGTCGTCAGCAGTCTCGTTGCGCATCACATGACCCGCGACCAGCTCGTCGCGTTCCTGCGCTTCATGGAAGAAGAGGCGCGGACGGGCTGGTTCGTCAACGATCTGCATCGTCACGCCTTCGCCCATGCCGGCTTCCCGCTGCTCGCCCGCCTCGCCCGCTGGCATCCGATCGTCCGCCACGACGGGCGCCTGTCGATCGCGCGCAGCTATCGGCCCGGGGAGTGGCAACCGCTGCTCGCCGCCGCCGGCGTGTCCGATGCGCGCGTCTTCCGCGCCTTTCCGTTCCGGCTATGCGTCGAACGCCTGCGCTGATCGTCGGCGGCGGCCCGGCCGGCAGTGCGGCGGCGATCACGCTGGCGCGCGGCGGCGTGCGGCCGGTCGTGCTCGAACGCCATGCGGCGGCGGACGCGATCTGCGGCGGCTTCGTCAGCTGGCGTACGCTGGAGCGGCTGGCCACGCTCGGGGTGGATCCCGCCACGCTCGGCGGAGACCCGATCGATACCGTCGCGCTGTTCGCCGGACGGCACCGTCGCACCGCGCCGCTGCCCGGCGGCGGCATGGGCGTCTCGCGGCGACGCCTGGACGGCCTGCTGCGCGACGCCGCGGTGCGCGCGGGCGCGGCGGTGGAGATAGGGGTCACGGTCCGCACGCTGGAGAACGGTGTCGCGCGTCTCGCGGACGGCGGGGAAATGGCGGGCGACGCGATCTTCCTCGCCACCGGCAAGCACGACCTGCGCGGATCGGCACGACCGGCCGGCGCCCGGGGCGATGATCCGACGCTCGGCCTGCGCGTGCGCCTGTCGCCCTCCGCTGCCAACCGCGCGGCAATGGCGGGCCGGGTCGAACTGCACCTGTTCGACCGCGGCTATGTCGGGCTCGTCCTGCAGGAGGATGGCAGCGCGAACCTGTGCCTCGCCGTGCATCGCTCGCGCCTGAACGAGGCCGGAAGCCCCGCCGCGCTGCTCGCCGAACTGGCGCGCGAGGCACCCGTCCTCGCAGAGCGGCTCGCGGACCTGACGGCGGACCCGCCCGTCGATGCCATCGCCAATGTTCCCTATGGCTGGCGGGCGCGGACGACGGAGCAGGGGCTGTACCGCCTAGGCGACCAGGCCGGCGTCATTCCCTCGCTCGCCGGCGAGGGGATGGGCATCGCGATCGCGAGCGGCATCGGAGCAGGCCAGGCGCGGCTGCGCGGCGAAAGCGCGCCGGACTGGCAGGCGCGCTTCGCACGACGCATCGCCGCCCCCATCGCGATCGCCGGCGCGGCGCGTCGACTGGCCGAAAGCCGCCGTGCAGCCAGGTTCCTTCCCGTCATCCCGACATCGCTCGTCGGCTGGGCGGCGCAGATGACGAGGGTCGGCCAGCGACCTTGACGCATCGGATATCGGGCGGAAGAACGAGCGTATGGACCAGCTGAACGTGTCAGAGGCAGAGTGGCGCAAGCGTCTCTCCCCCGCGCAATATCACGTTCTGCGCGAGGCCGGCACCGAGCCGGCCTATTCCGGCACGCTCACCGACAACAGGGCCGACGGGCTTTACCATTGCGTCGCGTGCCACCTCGACCTCTTCGATTCGGCCGACAAGTTTGACGCGGGGTGCGGCTGGCCCAGCTTTACCCGTCCCGTCGCATCCGACCGGATCACCGATCACAGCGATACGCACCATGGCACGACCCGGACCGAGACGCGCTGCGCGCGCTGCGACAGCCATCTGGGCCATCAATTCGACGATGGACCGCCGCCGACGGGGCGGCGCTACTGCATCAACAGCGTCGCACTGGAATTCCGCGCTCGTCCGGTGCCGGAGACATCTGTCTGATCGCTTGCCGCCGCGCGGGTCGGAGTCCGATCCGATTGCTCGGACGCGATGCCGGCCGCCCGCACAGCGTATCCTGGATGGGCGGTGAGGGCCGACACCGCCTCGATCCAGCCTTGCTGGATCGCACACGAGCGCGTATCTGCGTCGCCTGCTCATGGCCCGTGCGCGTACCCCCCGCCCCGCCCCGCGATCCCCCTGGCGCCGCCGGCTGATCGTCACGCTCCAGCTTCTGGTCGGCCTTGCCGTGCTCGCATTCGGCGCGCTCGTCATCGCCGTCTATGTCGCCCGCTCGCAGCTGCCGAGCTTCGACCAGCTCAAGTCGTCGCCCAACGGCCAGATGATCCGCGTCCATGCCGCCGACGGCACGGTGATCGCCTCGCTCGGGCCGAGCTATGGCGAGTGGCTGGCCTATGGCCAGATCCCGCAGGTGATGCGCGAGGCGACCGTTGCAGTGGAGGATCGCCGTTTCCGCAGCCATCCCGGCGTCGACCCGATCGGCATCCTCCGGTCGGTCCAGGTCCGCTACGAACGCGGCCACTGGGTGCAGGGCGGCTCGACCATCACGCAGCAGCTGGCGCGCAACGTCTTCCTGAACAACCAGAAGAAGTTCGGCCGCAAGTTCCGCGAGTGGATCCTCGCGCTGGCGCTCGAGCGCAAATTCTCGAAGGACGAGATCCTCGAGCTGTATCTGAACAAGATGTACTATGGCGGCGGCACCTATGGGATCGACGCGGCCTCCCGCAAATTCTTCGGTCACAGCGCGAACAGCTTGAGCCTCGGCGAGGCTGCGGTGATCGCCGGCCTGGTCAAGGCGCCGTCCAACTATTCGCCGACCGCGGACGTCGATGCGGCCAAGGGCCGCGCCGGGGTCGTGCTGCAGCAGATGGTGCGCGCCGGCGATATCTCCCAGGCGGAAGCGGACGCGGCGGACGTCGCCGACCTCAAGCTGACGCCGGAAAAGCAGCAGAATTCGGCGCGCTACTTCACCGACTGGGCGCTGCCCCAGCTCGATACGCTGATCGACGAGACGCAGGCGCCGCTCGAGGTATGGACGACGCTCGACCCGGCGATGCAGAAGGCGGCCGACGCCGCGATCCGCGCCAATGCGCCCGACGGCGTGCAGGGTGCGCTGGTCAGCCTCGACCGTGACGGCGCCGTGCGCGCGATGGTCGGCGGCAAGGATTACATCACCTCGATCTACAATCGCGCCACGCAGGCGGTGCGCCAGCCGGGCTCGGCGTTCAAGCTGTTCGTCTACCTCGCGGCGCTGGAAGCCGGTCACAAGCCCGAGGACACGATCGTCGACGAGCCCGTGACGATCGACGGCTGGAGCCCGCGCAACGATTCGCGCCATAATTCCGGCCCCGTCAGCCTGCGCACCGCATTCGCCTATTCGCTCAACACCGTGGCGGCCAAGCTGGGGCAGGAGGTGGGCTTCACCACCGTCGCCGACATGGCCCGGCGTTTCGGCATCACGACCCCGATCAACACCCATCCCGCGATGGTGCTCGGTACGTCGGACGTGCGGCTGATCGACATGACGCGCGCCTTCGCCAGCGTCGGCGCGAAGGGCGTCGCCATCGCGCCCTATGGCATCACCCGGGTCACCGCCAACGGCCAGACGATCTACACGCACGAGGTCGATCGCAGCCACGTGCTGGTCGCCCCCTATGTCGCGGCCGAGATGATCGACCTGCTGCAGACCACGGTGAACACCGGCACCGGCCGCGCCGCGCAGATCGGCCGCCCGGTCGCGGGTAAGACGGGCACGACGACCTCGCTGAAGGACGGCTGGTTCCTCGGCTTCTCGTCGGGGCTGACGACGGGCGTTTGGATGGGCCGCGACGACGCGCGCCCGGTTTCCGGGCTGCACGGCGGCACCGCGCCGGCGCGCGCCTTCGCCGACTATATGAAGCAGGCGGTCGCGAACCGCCCGATCGAACAATTCGATACGCAGGTGACCTTGCCGGAATGGCAGCTGGAGCCGGACGAGGAGAGCTATTTCGGCCAGCCGGACAATGGCGCCGCGATGGTCGATCCGGACGGCAACCCGCTTCCCCCCCAGGCGACGGTCGGCGACGAGCAGGACGGTGACGGCAGCACGCCGGCTCCACAGCCGGGCCCGCCGTCGCGGACACAGCCGCAACAGCAGCTCGACGACCTGATCGATCGGGTCACGGGCCGCGACGCCGCTCCCCGCGACGACCGCCGCAACGCGCCGCCGCCGGTCCGCCAGCCGCTACCGCGCGGCGACCTGCCCCCGCAGCGTCAGCCGGACGATCGCCCGACCCAGTGAAGCGCTGCGCCGTGCGCGCGCAGCCAGGCGCGCGCGGCGGTCGCATCGCCCTCGTAGAGCCGCGCGACCACCGCGTGGAAGGCGGGCGAATGGTCCATGTGGACGCGGTGCGCCACCTCGTGCGCGACGGTCGCGCGTCGCACCCAGGCTGGGGCGAGGATCAGCCGCCAGCTGTATCGGATCGTTCCGTCCCCCGCGCAGCTACCCCAACGACCGCGCGCGTCCCCGATCGCGACCTTCGACACGGTGACGCCCGCTTTGGCGGCATAATGCGCGGTCTCCGCCGACAGCGTCTCGAGTGCCCGCGCGCGCAGCCACGCTTCGACCCGGCGGGGCAGAGTCTCGATCGGGCCGGACAGCGACAGCATGTCGCCGATCCGCTCGACGCGCCGCCGGCTGCCCGCCGTCCAGCCGATCGTCAGCGTCTCGTCGGCCACGCTCAGCACCGCGCCGGGTGCGAAGGGCACCGCCTGCGGCAGGGCCGCGCGCTGGGCGGCGATCCAGTCCGCCTTGCCCTGTGCCCAGGCGAGGGCCGGTTTCATCGCCGCGCGCCTTGGCAGCACCAGTCGTACGGTGCCGCTCGCCGGATCGACGACCAGCCGGATGCGCCGCGCGGTCGGGTGGCGGACGACCTCGATGTCCGTCACGCCGTCCGTCCTACAGCGCGCGATCGACGACGTGGTTTTCGAGGTCGCCGACCTCGTCCTCGCTGACCGTCCAGCCGCGCACCGACTGTCCCGCCGCATGCACGCTCTCGCGGTCGCCGGAGATCAGATAATGCCAGTCCGGCAGCGGCCGCCCCTCGGCGCGCAGCCGATAGGCGCAGGTCGACGGCAGCCAGTCGATGTCGCGGACGTTGCCCGCGGTCAGCCGCACGCATTCCGGCACATAGGCGCGCCGATTCTTGTAGTCGGAGCAGAAGCCGGTGCGCCGGTCGAGCAGTCGGCAGGCGACGTTGGTCGGATAGACCTCGCCCGTCTCCTCGTCCTCCAGCTTGTGGATGCAGCATTTGCCGCAGCCGTCGCACAAGGCTTCCCATTGCCCGCGGTCGAGCTGCTCGATCGGCAACTCCCAGAATTTCGTCATTTCGCCCAGCGTTCGATCTCGTCGGCCACCGCCTGCGGCCCCTTGTCGGCGGGCAGCAGCGCCAGCGGCTTGCCGTCCGGATCCATCAGATAGGTGGCGCGGCTGTGGTTCACCAGATAGCCGCCGCCCGGCTGCGTCTCGCCCTTGCCCGAAAAGACGCCATAAGCCTGCGCCAGCGCGGCGATCGCCTGGGGGCTGCCGGTCAGTCCGACCATCGTCGGGGAGAAGGCCGCGACGAACCGCTTGAGCACCGCCGGCGTGTCGCGCGCCGGATCGACGGTGACGAAGACCGGCACGGCCTTCGCCGCGAGGGCCGGGTCCTTCTTCGCCAGCAGCGCCATCGCCTGTCCGACCGTCGCCATGTCGGTCGGACACACGTCGGGGCAGAAGGTGTAGCCGAAGTACATGATCCGGTACTTGCCCGCGAAGCTGCGGTCGGTGACCTGATGCCCGTCCTGATCGGTCAGCGAAAACGCCCCGCCGATCTTCGCGCCGGCGAGCGGCGGCTCCGCGGGTTTGGCGCTGCCGCCGTGGCAGGCGGCGAGGAGAAGCGCGGCGGCGAGCGGAAGGCGACGCAGAATGTTCATGACCACGCCAGCCATGATCTGTTACCGACGGCCGGGCAAGCCCACTTGCGCGCCCGTCTTTGCCAAGGGACCATCGATGAACGCCCGCCGCCTTCTCTCCGCCGCCATCCCCGCCGCCGCTCTTGCCGCCACCGCCGTTCCCGTCGCTGCGCAGCAGCAGTCGGAAAGCTACAAATTCCTGTCGGCGATCGACAAGGAGGACGGCAAGACGGTCACCGACATGATCGAGGCGCCGGGCAGCACGATCATCAACACCAAGCAGGTGACCACCGGCAAGGGCGCGCTGCACATCCTCACCAGCCACGCCGGCACGCTCTACATGCAATATCTGCTGCAGCATAAGGCTGACCCGAACATCCGCGACGCAAAGGGCAATACGCCGCTGATCCTGGCGGTGATGGCGGGGCGCGAGGATCTCGTCTCACTGCTGCTCGGCTACAAGGCCAATCCGAATCTCGCGAACGGCCAGGGGCAGACGCCGCTGATCCTGGCGGTCAACAATCGCGACGTCGAACTCACCCGCGTCCTGCTCGCGAAGGGCGCCGACCCGGATCAGACCGACAATCTTGCCGGCATGTCGGCGCGTGACTACGCGATCCGCGACGCGCGCAATCCGGCGCTGGTCGCGCTGTTCAAGGACCTGCCCAAGAAGTCGCGCGCGGCAGTGGCGGGTCCCAAGCTGTAGGCGGGGCTTACAGCCCCACCAGCGTCGCCACCGCCGCGAAATCCGCCGCGATCGCATCGACGCCGATCGCACGCAGCCGGTCGGCGTGGCCGATGCCGCAATGCGTGCCGGCGCACACGCCGATGACATAGCCGCCGGAGGCGACCGCCCCCGTCGCGCCGACCGGCGAATCCTCCAGGATCGCGCAGCGTTCGATCGGCACGCCGATCGCCTTCGCGCCGTACCAATAGAGGTCGGGCGCCGGCTTGCCCTTCGCGACATGCTCGCGACCGCTGTAGACATGGTCTCCGAACGCGTCGCCTAGGCCGATATGGTCGAGGTGGCGGCGGATCCACGCGGTATGGCTGGACGAGACGACCGCCTTGGGCAGGTCGCGCGGCAGCGACCGGACGAACGCGACCGCGCCTTCGACCGCGCCGACGCCCTCTGTCATGGCGCGCGCATCCTCGGCGGCGCGCGCCGCCTCGAAGTTCGCCGGCAGCGGCCCGCCGATCCAACGCCGGATCGCGTCGCGAAAATCCTCGCCCGACAGTCCCATGAAATGCGCCATCGAATCTTCCGGCGTCGTCGGATGGCCGGCCGCCGTGAGCAGTTCGGCGAGGTGCCGGTTACCCGCATATTCGCTTTCGATCAGGACGCCGTCGAAATCGAACAGGATACCTTCGAACCTCACGCCGCCGCGCTCCCGCGCGCGCCGAACAGGGCGCTGCCCACCCGCACATGCGTCGCGCCCAGCGTCACCGCCGTCGCATAGTCCGCCGACATGCCCATGCTGAGCCCGTCCAGCCCATGATCGCGCGCCAGCTTGGCGAGCAGCGCGAAATAGGGTGCGGGCTCGACGTCCGCCGGGGGGACGCACATCAGCCCGGCGACCGGCAGGCCCACGGCCCTGGCCTGGTCGATCAAAGCCGGCAGGTCGGGAATCGCACATCCGCCCTTCTGCGCCTCCTCGCCGATATTGACCTGGACGAAGCAGGCGGGACGGCGTCCGGCCTTGTCCATCGCCTTCGCCAGCGCGTCGACGAGCGAGGGGCGATCGACGCTGTGGATCGCGTCGAACAGCGCCACCGCCTCGTCGGCCTTGTTCGATTGCAGCTGACCGACGAGATGCAGTTCGACGCCGGGATAGGCCGCACGGAGCTCCGGCCATTTCGCCGCCGCCTCCTGCACGCGATTCTCGCCGAACACTCGGTGGCCGGCGTCGAGCAGCGGCCGGATCGCGGCGGCGGCATGCGTCTTGGAGACGGCGATGAGCGTGACGTCGCCTCGCTTGCGGCCGGCAAGCTTCGCTGCCTGCGCGATTTGCGCGCGCGTCGTGTCGAGGGGAGAATTGGTCTCGGTCATGCGTGCCGCTATAGCGGCGCCGTGCGCGATCTGAACCGCAATCTGAACCCGATGCGCGCCGCCTGGCTGATGACCGACCCGCGCATGCCGGACGACCCGGTCGCCGCGCTGCGGGCGCTTCCGCCCGGCGCGGGCGTCGTCTTCCGCCATCGTGATCTGCCGCGCGCCGATCGCCATGCACTGTTCCTGCGCGTCCGCCGGATCGCCGCCGCGCGCCGATTGCGCATCTCCGCCGCGGGCGACCTGCAGGGAGCGCCCGGCCATGGCGGCCGTCGACCGCTGACGCATGCCGCGCACGACCGCAGGCAAGCCGTCGCAGGCGCCCGCGCCGGCGCACGCTATCTGTTCGTGTCTCCTGTCTACCCCACCCGATCCCACCCGGGCGCGCGGCCGCTCGGCAGCCGACGCGCGGCAGCAATCGCGCGGGGCCTGCCGGTGGCAACGATCGCGCTCGGCGGCATGACGCCACGGCGGTTCCTGCGCCTGCGTCACGTCGGCTTTGACGGGTGGGCGGCGATCGACGCCCTGTCCGGCGCGACGTCCCGGGCAACGTCCCGGGCGACCATCGCCTGACCAGGCCTGCTTGATCGGCACAAAGCTTTTCTTCCTATTCCCACTATTCCGATGGGATAACCTCGCGGGCGATGGGACACGCTCTTCCTTTCGGGATCGCGCCCCCCCTTGCCGGGGCGTCGATCAGCGACGCGGTCGCGGCGCTCGGCGCCGCACGCGACGCCTGGCGCGCGCGGCAAAGCGAAGCGCATCGCCAGGCACGGTTCCCGTCGCTCGGCGCCGTCGAGCGGATCGTCATCCATTTGTCCGAAGCGCTCTACCCGCGCCGGCTCGGGCAGCTCCGCGGCACGCGGATCGAGGAGGATCGGTTCGTCGCCGCGCGCATCACCGCCGCCTTCGCCGAGCTGGAGCGCGAGGTCGCGCACGAGCTCGGCTATTGGCAAGCCGAAAGCGACGCCCGCTTCGACGCCGACCAGCCCGCGACGATCGTGCGCCTGTTCGCCGCGCAGCTCGCCGAGATCCGGCGCCTCGTCGACAGCGATATCGACGCGGCCTTCGTCGGCGATCCCGCCGCGCGCAGCACCGACGAGATCCTGCTCTGCTATCCGGGCGCGATCGCCAGCCTGCATCACCGGCTGGCGCATCCGCTCCACGCACTCGGCGCGCCGATCGTCGCGCGACTGATCTCGGAACTCGCCAATGCGCGTACCGGCATCGACATCCACCCGGGCGCGACGATCGGCGAACGCTTCTTCATCGATCACGGCACGGGGGTCGTGATCGGCGAAACCGCGATCGTCGGGAATCGCGTACGGCTGTACCAGCATGTCACGCTGGGCGCGCGCACGCCGCTCGGCCTCGGTGGCGACGGGCCCCGCACCCGCTATGCACGGCATCCGATCGTCGGCGACGATGTCGTCATCTATGCCGGCGCGACGATCCTGGGCCGCGTCACGATCGGCGCCGGCGTGACGATCGGCGGCAATGTCTGGCTGTTGACCGATGTCCCGGAGGGTGCGGTGGTGACCCAGCCCGAAGCCCGGGTGCTGCCGCGCGGTGCCGCGCACGCGCTGCTCGGCGTGCTCGCGGAACCTGCCGCATGACCGGCCAGCAGCGATCGCTGAACGGCGTCCGTCCGCTGGTCGGCATCGTCTGCTGCAATGAACAGGCCGGACGACCGGTCCAGGCGGTCGCCAGCCGGTTCGTCGCGCCGCTGACCGCGCTTGCGGACGCCAGCGTGCTCCTGATCCCAGCGATACCGGAAGCGGTCGACCTGCCCCGTCTCGCCGCGATGCTGGACGGGCTGTTGCTGACCGGTGCGCGCTCGCATGTCGCGCCGGAGCGCTACGGCGGCGCGGCGCTGCCCGACGGTCAGACGATCGATCGCGATCGCGACACGGTTGCGCTCGGTCTCGCCGGACGGATGATCGACGCGGGCAAGCCGGTCTTCGGCATCTGTCGCGGTCTGCAGGAGATCAACGTCCTGTTCGGCGGCTCGCTCGGCCCCGTCACCTCGCACCATCCCGGGGCCTGGGACGGCGATTATGATGCGCTGTTCGATCATGCCCACGATGTCGAGCTTCCCGCGAGCGGCCGGCTCGCCACCGCGACCGGGGCACGGCGGCTGCGCGTCAATTCGGTTCACCAACAGGGCATCGACCGGCTCGGCGCGGGTTTGTCGGTCGAGGCGACCGGAGCCGAAGACGGACTGATCGAGGCGGTGTCCGCCTGCCCGTGCGGGTCCGCGATCCTCGGCGTGCAATGGCATCCCGAATGGGATTGCGGGCGATCGCCCGCCAGCCGCGCCTTCTTCACCCTGCTCGGCGCCGGCGTGCGCGGGCATCATTTTCAACAGGGAGATTACCAATGAAAACACGCTTCCTCCTGCCGTTCGCTGTCGCCACGACGCTCGGCCTCGCCGCCTGCGGCAGCAACGGCGCCGTGAACAACGCCGCCGCGGCCGACGAGACGCTAACCCTCAACGAGGAAGGCGGGGCGGGGAATGACGCTATCGTCACCGATGGCGGCAATCTCGATGCGCCGGCGGACAATCAGGCGCTGCCCGCCGACGTCCCCGGCAACGCCGCCGCGACGAACGCGCTCTGATCCTTTTTTCGATCACGCCTGGATAGCTCCCTAGGCGTTCCTGGCGGCTCGGCATTGCTGGTGCCGGGCCGCCTTTTTCCTGCCGCCCGCCGTGGCTGCCGTGCGATCCAGCATAGCCGGATGGGCGCGGTACCGGCCCCCACCCGCACCCGGCCGCCCACTCAGCCTATCTTGGATGGGCGGCCGGGTGCGGGCGGGGGCCGGTACCGCTTTCACGCACGTGGATCAAACTCTATATCGCCGCGCGATGGATCCCCTCCCCACCCTGCAGCGCGTCTTCGGCTTTCCGGCATTCCGGGGCGTGCAGGAGGACGTGGTCGCCCGCGTGCTCGCGGGTGAGCGGACGCTCGGCGTCATGCCGACGGGCGCGGGCAAGTCGCTCTGCTACCAATTGCCCTCGGTGATGCTCGAAGGGACCTGCGTGGCGGTGAGCCCGCTGATCGCGCTGATGCACGACCAGTTGCGCAGCGCGGAGGCGGTCGGCATCCGGGCCGGTACGCTGACCAGCGCCGACGACAATCGCGCCGAGACGATCGCGCGCTTCCGTGCCGGCGCGCTCGACCTGCTCTACGTCGCGCCCGAGCGTGCCTCGTCCGGCCATTTCCGTGAGCTGCTGGGCAGCGCGAAGCTCAGCCTGTTCGCGATCGACGAGGCGCATTGCGTCAGCGAATGGGGCCATGATTTCCGGCCCGACTATCGGCTTCTCGAACCGCTGATGGACGCCTTTCCGGACGTTCCCCGCCTCGCGCTGACCGCGACCGCCGATGCCCACACCCGCGCCGACATCCTGCAACAGCTCGGCATCCCGCGCGACGGGCTGATCGTCTCGGGCTTCGACAGGCCCAACATCCGCTACAGCATCACGCCAAAGGCCAACACCAACAAGCAGATCGCCGACGTCATCGCCGCCACGCCCGGCCCCGGCATCGTCTATGCGCAGACGCGCGCCGCGACCGAGAAGCTGGCGGAGGCGCTCGCGCGCACCGGCCGGCCGACGCGCGCCTATCACGCCGGGCTGGAGCCGCACATCCGCGCCAAGAACCAGGCCGACTTCGTCGCGTCGGAGGACATGGTGATCTGCGCCACTGTCGCCTTCGGCATGGGCATCGACAAGCCCGACGTCCGCTTCGTCGCGCATGCCGGCCTGCCCAAGTCGATCGAGGCCTATTATCAGGAGACCGGCCGCGCCGGTCGCGACGGCGATCCTGCGGTGGCGCACCTGTTCTGGGGGGCGGAGGATTTCGCCCGCGCCCGCCAGCGGATCGGCGAGGTCGAACCCGAACGGCAAGCGGGTGAGCGCACGCGCCTGACCGCGCTCGCCGCATTGGTCGAGACCGCCGGCTGTCGCCGCCGCATCCTGCTGCGCCATTTCGGCGAGGAGCTGGCGGAGGATTGCGGCAATTGCGACAATTGCCTGGGCAGCCCCGACGCGGTCGACGCGACGACGACCGCCCAGAAATTCCTCTCCGCGGTGTTCCGCACCGGCCAGATGTTCGGCGCCGGCTATATCGAGCAGGTGCTGCTGGGCCAGTCCACGGACCGCAGCCTGATGAACGGACATGAGGGCCTGTCCGTCTGGGGTATCGTGGACGGCGACGAGGTCGCGCTGGTCAAGCCGGTCCATCGCGCGCTGTTGCTGCGCGATGCCCTGCGCACCAACGCGCATGGCGGTCTCGAATTCGGACCGGGTGCCCGCGGCCTGCTCAAAGGCGGCGAGCGGCTGTCGCTCGTCATCCCGCCCAAGCGCCTGCGGTCGAAGAAGCGCGGCGAGGCGCCGACCGTCGCCAATCCCGCCGACCATCCGCTGTTCGAGGCCTTGCGCGCGCGTCGCCGCGACATCGCCAAGGATGCCGGCGTGCCGCCCTATGTCATCTTCCACGATTCGGTGCTGCGCGACATGGCCGCGCGGCGACCGACCAGCCGGGCGGAGCTGGCGGTGCTGTCCGGCATCGGCGCGCGCAAGCTCGATGCCTATGGGGATGCCTTCCTGCAGGTGATCCGCGACGCCGCCTGACGCACGCGCGCGCCGCGCAAAGGATGGCTCCAGCCACCCAATTTGGGCTGACGCCTCTCGACCGATCGCGTAAAGGCCTCGCATGGCCGACATTCGCACCATCAACGACCGCGTCAGCGTGGCACCGCAGATCACGCCGGAGGACATCGCCGCCATCAAGGCCGCCGGCTTCGTCGCGATCGTCAACAACCGTCCCGACGAGGAAGAGCCGGGGCAGCCCTCGGGCGAGACGATTCGTGCCGCCGCGGAAGAGGCGGGGCTCGCCTATGCGGCGATTCCGGTGACGCACGCCGGTTTCTCGCATCCGCAGCTCGACGCGATGGCAGCGGCGCTCGCCGCGGCCGACGGTCCGGTGCTCGCCTATTGCCGATCGGGCACGCGCAGCTGCAACCTGTGGGCGCTCGCCGCGGCGAAGGCGGGGCGCAATCCCGAACTGCTCGTGATGCAGGCGCGTGCCGCCGGCTACGACATCGGCGGGATGCGACCCACGCTGGACGCGCTCGCAGGCGCCGCCCCCTCTGCCGAGACGCCGCACGACGCATGACGGACGCCGCGCTTCCGATCGCCGCCGCCGCTGCGGGCGCGGCGGTGCCGGTGCTGGCATGTGCCTTCTGGGCATGGCGCCGCAGCCGGCCCGGACGGATCGACAGTCCGGAGGATGCCGCCGCCGCCGCCGACGCGGCGCTGGCGGGCTTCGCCACGCAGGGGGCGGTGGTGGGTGCCGACGGCGCGGGCGCGCTCGCGGTCGACGCGCGCGGGCGCGTCGCGGCGCTGCGCCGACTGGGACAGAGGGTCATGGTGCGCGAGGTCGCCTGGGGCGCGTTGCGCTCGACCCCGTCGGGCATCGTCGTCGAGACGGGCGACCGCAAACTCGGCACGGTCACGGTTGCTGGCGTCGACGCACTGGATATCCGCCGGCTCGCTCCGGGCGACCTGCGCAAGGGCTGAGATCGCGCGATCCGCGCGCGCCTTGACGGAGGCGCTGCGTCGTCGGCGCACATCCGTGGCGCGCCGGCGGTGAGGGCCATACCGCCCTCGCGGTCCCGAGGGCCCTGTCATGTCCGCCGCGATGGCGCCGGGCGCGGATCGGGAAAAAAAGACCCGGTACGTCGCCGTACCGGGTCAGGGTCGTCCGCAGGAGGAACGTCGTGGGGGGCGGGGGCCTCAAGCCCCCGCGCCCGATCCATCAGTAATTGTAGGCGCGCTCGCCATGCTCGTTGATGTCGAGGCCCTCGGCTTCGACCTCCGGCGCCGGGCGCAGACCCGTGGTCAGCTTCAGCGCGTAGAACAGCACAGCCGAGACGCCGCCCGACCAGACCAGGGTGATGACCACCGCCTGGACCTGCTTCAGGAACTGAGCGCCGATATGATAGCTGGCCGCATCGAACGCCGCGGGGAAGACGGTATAGTCGAACACGCCCTGGCCGCCGAGCGCCGGCGAGGCGACGACCGCGGTGCCGAGCGCGCCGACGATGCCGCCGACGCAGTGCACGCCGAAGACGTCGAGCGTATCGTCATAGCCGAACTTGTTCTTCACCGTCGTGACGAAGAAGAAGCAGACCGCCGACACGACGAAGCCGAGCACGATCGAGGTCATCGGGCCGCCGAAGCCGGACGCCGGGGTGATCGCGACGAGGCCGGCGACCGCGCCCGTCGCCGCGCCCAGCAGCGATGGCTTCTTGTGCACGACCTGCTCGATCACCGCCCAGGCGACCGCCGCCGCGGCGGTGGCGACGAAGGTGTTGATGAAGGCCACCGCGGTGACGCCGTTCGCCTCCAGGTTGGAGCCGGCGTTGAAGCCGAACCAGCCGACCCACAGCAGCGAGGCGCCGATCATCGTCATGGTCAGCGAGTGCGGCGGCATCGGCTCCTTCTTGTAGCCCATGCGCGGCCCCATGATCAGGCAGCCGACGAAGCCCGCGATGCCGGCGTTGATGTGCACCACCGTGCCGCCCGCGAAGTCGATCGCGCCCAGGTTGAACAGATAGCCGCCATCGGTCTTCGCGTCGGGCAGGAAGTCCGGGCCTGCCCAGTACCAGACCATGTGCGCGATCGGAAAATAGACGATCGTCAGCCAGGCGACGACGAACAGGATCAGCGGCGTGAACTTCACCCGCTCCGCGAACGCGCCGACGATCAGCGCCGGCGTGATGCAGGCGAAGGTCATCTGGAAGCAGACATAGGCGAATTCGGGGATGTAGACGTTGTTGGAGAAGGTCGCGGCATAGGTCGTGCCGCTGACGCCCATCAGGAACGCCTTGGAAAGGCCGCCGAAGAAGTGGTTGTCGCCGCCCGAGGTGAAGGCGATGCTATAGCCCCAGCAGACCCAGACGAGGCTGGCGACGCTGACGATCATGAACACCTGCATCAGCACGCTGAGCATGTTCTTGGTCCGCACCAGACCGCCGTAGAACAGCGCGAGCGCGGGCACCGACATCATCAGCACAAGCGCCGACGAGATCAGCATCCAGGTCGTATCGCCCTTGTTGACCATCGTCGCCATCTGCGCGGCGGTGGGCGCCTTGACCGGGGCCGCCGCGGCGGCCTGTGCCCATGCGGGGGCGGCGGCGAGGGTGCCGGCGAGAAGCGCGCCCGCACCCGCGAACTTTTGCGTGAGTTTCATCGATTCCCCCTTCACAGCGCCGAATCGTCGGTTTCGCCGGTGCGGATGCGCACCGCCTGGCCGACGTCGAGCACGAAGATCTTTCCGTCACCGATCGCGCCGGTGTTGGCCGACGCCTGGATCGCCTCGACCACCCGGTCGGCGAGCGCGGCGGCACAGACCACCTCGATCTTGATCTTGGGCACCATGTTGGTGCTGTATTCCGCGCCCCGATAGATTTCGGTCTGCCCCTTCTGGCGACCGAACCCCTTGACCTCGGTGACCGTCATGCCCGCGACGCCGAGCGTGGTGAGCGCCTCGCGCACCTCGTCCAGCTTGAACGGCTTGATGATGGCAATGACCAGCTTCATCCATGCCCCCTCGATTGACCCGACGGGGCGCGTCGCAAACCGCGTGCCAATTGGCCTTCAGGAGGGAAGCAACCCGATCAAGGTCATTGGAACAGGTCCGTTGCGGTCAAAATAGAGGCAAGCCCGCTCCGCTGCCCGAAAATCAGGCAGCGCCGACGATCCCCCGTGCCGCGTCCAGGTCGTCGGCGTCGACCATCACCCGCACCGGGATCAGCAGATAGCTGCCGTCCGCGATACTCGCGCCGCCGTCGAACGCGATCGCCGGAATGCCCTCCGCCGCCAGACGCCCGACCAGGATGTTGGCGAGGTTGCGATCGAACCGCCCGAGCTCGGCGAGCGCCATCAGGCGGCGACCGTCGGGTTGCGCACCGGCAGGCCGTCGATGCTGCGCCCGCGCACCGCATATTTGGCGAACCGCGCCGCATCGTCGTGCGCGGCATGATATTTGGACAGTGTCTGCCGCTCGCGCTCGAACGCCATATGGGGCACGCCCCAGCCGCACGAGGTCTGCACGCTTTCCACCTCGACGACGAAGATCTGCCGCGTGCCGGGCAGCAGCGTGAAGGCCGCCGCGGTCGCCATCCAGTCGACGTCCTGCGGCAGCACCGCCCGCCCGCGCCCGTACAGCCGCAGGATCAGCGCCGGATTGTCGAAGGCGCAGAACATGATCGTGATCCGCCCGTCCGCCGCGAGATGCGCGTTCGTCTCGTTCCCGGACCCCGCGACGTCGAGATAGGCGACCTGATCAGGCGCGAGGACTCGAAAGCTGTCCATCCCCTTGGGGCTGAGGTTGATCCGCGCCCCCTCCGCCGCGGTCGCGACGAAGAACACGGGCTGGCGCGCGATGAAGGCAGCGTGATCCTCGGTGATGGCAGGAAAGAACTGGGACATGGCCGGCTCCGATTGACGCGCATCATCCATGCGCATAGCCTCTGCGCGCATGAAGCACGATCCGGTGCCCTCGGGCAAGCGCAGGTCCGTCAACCTCTCGCTCGACACGGGCATCGTGGCGATGGCGAGGGAGGTCGGCATCAACCTGTCTCAGGTCAGCGAGGCGGCCATCCGCGAGGCTACCCGCAAGTCGCAGGCAGCCCGCTGGCAGGAAGAGAATGCCACCGCCATTCAGGGCTGGAACCGCTGGTACGAAGAGAACGGCAACCCGTTGGAAAAATATCGCACGTGGTGACCACGCAATTCGATGTCTATCGGTTGCCCGATGGCATCCAGGTCGTCGACGTGCAGTCCCCGCTCGCGTCTGTTCACGCCACCCGGCTGGTCCTTCCCTTGATCTCACCAACGGACGGAGCCGCCGTGGTCCAGCGTCTCGATCCGCTGGTGACGTTGAACGGGGAGCGCTGGCTTCTCGCGACCCACTTCGCGACGACGGTCGACGCCCGGCTGCTGCGCACGCCCGTCGGTTCGTTGGCCGATCAGGAATGGACGATCAAATCTGCGCTCGATTTTCTTCTGAACGGCTTCTGACCCCTCACGCCGCCGTTCCGCCCACCGTCAGCCCCTCAACCAGCAGCGTCGGCTGTCCGACACCGGCCGGCACGCTCTGCCCGCCCTTGCCGCACACCCCGATGCCCTCGTCGAGCGCGAAGTCGTTGCCGATGCCCGTCACCTTGGTCAGCACGGTCGGCCCGTCGCCGATCAGCGTCGCACCCTTGATCGGCGCGCCGAGCCGGCCGTCCTCGATGCGATAGGCCTCGGTGCACGAAAAGACGAACTTGCCCGACACGATGTCGACCTGACCGCCGCCGAAGCTCTTGGCGAAGATGCCCGTCTTCACGCGGCCGAGCAGCTCGGCCGGATCGTCGCGCCCCGCCTTCATGAAGGTGTTGGTCATCCGCGGCATCGGCGCATGCGCGAAACTTTCGCGCCGGCCGTTGCCCGTCGCGGCGACGCCCATCAGCCGGGCGTTCAGCCGGTCCTGCATATAGCCCTTGAGGATACCGTCCTCGATCAGCACCGTTTCGCGCGTCGGCGTTCCCTCGTCGTCGATCGACAGCGATCCGCGCCGGTCGGGGATCGAGCCGTCGTCGACGATGGTGATGCCCGGCGCGGCGACGCGATCGCCGATACGGCCCGAGAAGGCGCTGGTGCCCTTGCGGTTGAAGTCGCCCTCCAGCCCGTGGCCGATCGCCTCGTGCAGCAGGACGCCGGGCCAGCCCGGCCCGAGCAGCACGGTCATCTCGCCCGCGGGCGCCGCGACCGATTCGAGATTGACCAGCGCCTGCGCCAGCGCCTCGTCGATCGCGCGGTTCCACGTCGCCGGATCGACCAGCCGATCGTAGAGATAGCGGCCGCCGATCCCGAAACTGCCCGTCTCGCGCCGGCCGTTCGCCTCCGCGACGATCGACACGTTGAGCCGCACCAGCGGGCGCACGTCGGTCGCGACGAAACCGTCGGGGCGGACGATCTCGACCACGCTCCAGCTGCCCGACAGGCCGACGGAGACCTGCGCGACGCGCGGGTCGCGCGCACGCGCCGCCGCATCGATCGACTGGCACAGGTTCACCTTGTCGGCGAACGGCACCAGATCGAGCGGATCGGCGTCGGTATAGAGCCGGTGGTTGGTCCCCTGCGGCGCCGGCGCCCGCGCCGCCGTCGAGGGATCGATCAGCGCCATCGTCTCGCCGGCGCGCCGGATGGCCGCCTCGCTCAGTTCATTGGCATGCGCGAAGGCGGTCATTTCCCCCGACACGGCGCGCAGGCCGAAGCCGGCCCCCGTGTCATAGCTCGCCGTCTTGAGCCGGCCGTCGTCGAAGCCGAACGCCTCCGACCGGCGATATTGCAGGTAGAGCTCGCCGTCGTCGGCACGGCCGAGCGCCTCGGCGGTCAGACGCTGGGCGGCCTCCGGCGTCAGCTGGTCGCGGTACAGGAACGAGCGGGGATCGGCGGAGGCGGTCATGCCTCCAATATAGGGATGCATACCCTTTAGGCTAGCGGGCGCGCGGCCCGCTTCGCCCGGACGCTTATCGCACGCTGGGGCTGGCGCCTTCCGAGATATCGGGAAGCGTCGCCGGGTCGACGCCGTCGGCAGGGCCACCGATCAGCACGAAGCGACGGTCGCAATAGCCGCAGTCGATATAGCCATGCTCGTCGATCTGCAGGAAGACGCGCGGATGGCCGAGCGCGGCCCCGCCGGGAATGTCGGTGGCGCCGTCGCAGGCGACGCGGCGTTGGGAGACACGGACGACTTCGGGCGGCGGCAGCATGGGCGCGCGATAGCGCGTTAGCCCCCGCCCCCGCAAGAGCCCCGACGATGCGCCCCCTTCCGATTCGACGCGCCTTGCGCTTCCACCTCGCCCCGCTTGCGCCTATGCGATGCGGCATGACCGAGCCCCTCGAAGCCGCCATCTCGATCCGCGACATGTGCAAGACCTATGCGGGGGTGAAGGGCGGCCCGCCCAAGCAGGCGCTCGACGGGGTGACGTTCGACGTGCCGCGCGGCCAGATCTTCGGCCTGCTCGGCCCCAATGGCGCCGGCAAGTCGACGCTGATCAACATCCTCGCCGGTCTGGTCAACAAGACGAGCGGATCGGCGAGCATCTGGGGTTTCGACATCGACGAACACCCCCGCAACGCCAAGGCGTCGATCGGGATCGTCAATCAGGAGATCCTGTTCGACCCCTTCTTCACGCCGGTCGAGACGCTGGAGATCCAGGCCGGCCTGTATGGCGTGCCCAAGGCGGCGCGGCACAGCATGGACCTGCTGCGCGCGGTGCATCTGGAGGACAAGGCGAACGCCTATGCCCGCACCCTGTCGGGCGGCATGAAGCGGCGGCTGATGGTCGCCAAGGCGATGGTCCATTCGCCGCCGGTGCTGGTGCTCGACGAGCCGACGGCGGGCGTCGACATCGAGTTGCGCCAGCAGCTCTGGGCCTATGTCCGCCAGCTCAATCAGGCGGGTGTCACGGTCGTGCTGACCACGCACTATCTCGAGGAAGCCGAGGAGCTGTGCGACCGGATCGCGATCATCAACCAGGGACGTCTGGTCGCGAACGAACCGACGCGCGAGCTGGTCGGCAAGGCGCAGGAAAAGCTGGTCGCGGTCACCGTCGACCGCGACCTGACCCAGGCGCCGGCGGCACCGTGTTTCGAGAAGATCGTGCTGAAGGGCGCGCGGACGCTGGAGATCACCTACAGCAAGGACAAGGTCAACGCCGGCGAGGTCCTGGCGGCGGTGACGCGGGAAGGCCTGGGCATCGTCGACGTCACGACGCGCGAGGCGGATCTTGAGGACGTGTTCCTCAGCCTGACGCGATCGCACGGGTGACCCGCGGCGGCAACGATCGCGCCAAACACCCCTCGCGTCTGCGACAGGGGCTCTCCCTTCTTCCCCCCTCGCGGCTGCGGGAGGGGCTTCCTCTTCTTCTCCCCTCCCGCCTGCGGGAGGGGCTGGGGGTGGGCCTGAGTGATGCCCGAATGGACGCCCCGCGATACCGCCCGTGCAAGGGAACTCCGCAATCAGGCGACGCCGGCGGAACGCATGCTCTGGCAGCAAATCGACGCCGGCAAGCTCGGCGCCAAGTTCAGCCGCCAGATGCCACTGGGGCCCTATTTCTGTGACTTCCTGTGCCGGCGACGGAAGCTGGTCGTCGAACTGGACGGCGAATCGCACCTATCCGATCAAGACGACCTGCGGCGCGACCGCTACATGATCGGCCAGGGATATCGCGTGCTGCGCTTCACCAACGCGGACGTGCTCGGCCATGTGGAGGGCGTAATCTCCGCCATCGTCGCCGCGATTGCCGACGGGCCCACCACCGACCCCTCCCGCAAGCGGGAGGGGAGCCGATGACGGGATTCATATCGGCAGCGCCCATTCCCGGCTCGGGCGCCTGCATCTCCGCCATCACCGCTGCCCCCGACCACCGCGCCTGCGGACAGGCCCGATCCCACCCTCTCCCGCAGGCCGGAGAGGCGTGTATAGCGTTCCCTCGATGACCCAGTCCGACATCCTCATCATCGGCTCCGGCGCCGCCGGGTTGACCGCGGCGCTCACCCTCGCCCCGCGCTTCCGCGTCACCGTGCTGGCGAAGGGCGCGCTTAACGACGGGTCCACCGCCTGGGCGCAGGGCGGGATCGCCGCGGTTCTCGAACCGGGCGATACGTTCGACCATCATGTCGAGGACACGATGGTCGCGGGCGCCGGACTCAACGACCGCGACGTCGTCGAGTTCGTCGTCGAGCACGCGCCCGCCGCGATCGAGCGGCTGATCGGGCTCGGCGTGCCCTTCGCCACGGAAGGCAACGCCTTGCACCTGACGCGCGAGGGCGGCCATTCGCACCGCCGCATCGTGCATGTCGCCGACGCCACCGGCTGGGCCGTGCAGGAGGCGCTGCAGCGGGCGGCGGAGTCGCATCCCAACATCACGCTGGTCCCGGACCAGGTCGCGATCGACCTCGCCACCAGCCGGCACGAGGAACGCTATTCGGGCGCGGGCAATGTCTGGGGCGTCTATGCGGTCGACCGGCGCACGGGCGACGTGAACCTCTATACCGCCAAGGCGACGATCCTCGCCACCGGCGGCGCGGGCCGCACCTATCTCTTCTCCACCGCGCCGCGCGGGGCGACGGGGGATGGGATCGCGATGGCATGGCGGGCGGGCTGCCGCGTCTCCAACATGGAGATGATGCAGTTCCACCCGACCTGCCTGTACAACCTCGAGGTCAAGAACTTCCTGATCACCGAGGCCGTACGCGGCGAGGGCGGCCGGCTGATCAACCCGACCACGGGCAAGCGATTCATGGCGTATTATGACGCGGTCAGGATGGAGCTGGCACCGCGCGACGTCGTCGCCCGCGCGATCGACGCGGAGATCAAGCGATACGGCCTGGACTATGTTCACCTCGACATCAGCCACATGCCCGCCGACTTCGTGCGCGGCCATTTCCCCAATATCTACGAAAAGCTGATCGGCCTCGGCATCGACATGACGACGCAGCCGATCCCCGTCGTCCCGGCGCAGCATTATACCTGCGGCGGCATCGTCATCGACCGCGACGGGCGGACCGACCTGCCGGGCCTCTACGCGGCCGGCGAATGCACCGAGAGCGGGCTGCACGGCGCCAATCGCCTCGCCTCGAACTCGCTGCTCGAATGTTTCGTGTTCGGCGAGGCGTGCGCCAATCACATCGCCGCGCATTGGGACGCGCTGCCCCCGGTGCCGAAGATCCGCCCCTGGGACGAAAGCCGCGTCACCGATTCGGACGAGGAGGTGGTGATCAAGCAGAACTGGACGGAGATCCGGCGGTTCATGTGGAATTACGTCGGCATCGTGCGCACCACCAAGCGGCTGGAGCGCGCGCAGCACCGGATCGCGATGCTGACGGAGGAGGTCGCCGATTACTACGGCCATTTCCGCGTGACGCCCGACCTTATCGAACTGCGCAACCTGCTCCAGACCGCCGAGCTCATCGTCCGCTCGGCGCTGCACCGCCACGAAAGCCGCGGCCTGCACTATACGCGCGACTGGCCGGAAACCCTGCCCGAGGCGGTCGACACCGTGCTCGTGCCGTGACGACCCACGTCCGTCCCGCGCGCTAGCGGGTCCCCGCGCCGCACGTCACGGTTCCCGCCGGCTGTCCGATCAGGCGACATTTGGGCTGGCCCGCAATGCTGACCGTGCCGAGTCCCGCGTTGGACACGCTCGCCGTATAGCGCGCCCGCGCGGTGATCGCGCCCGATCCGGCGAGGTAGACCTTGGCGTCCCCCGCATCGACGCCGCCCGCATCGATGGCGCCCGTCCCGCTCGCGGTCAGCCGCGCCGCCGCCACCTTGCCGGCCCCGATGCGGATCTGTCCGTCGCCGATCAGCTGGACGCCCAATTGGTCCGCCGTCACCGTATCGACCGCGATCCGCCCGCCGCCGCCGAGCGCCACGTCGACGCGCGCGGCCGCCATGCGCGTCACGCTGACCTCCGCCCCACCGCTCGCCGAGACCGATGCGAGCGCGGGCGTCGTCAGCGCGACCGTCACCGGCCCGCTCGCATCGGCGCGTCGTTCCGCCCAATCCGTGCCCCCGGCGCGCCGCAGCACCAGCGTGCCGCCGTCCGCGCGCAGTTCGACGCCGTCGAGGCCTCCCGCACCGCGCACCGTCGCACCCGGCGAGGCCCCCGTCGCGATCGTGACGCGATAGGGACCTTCGACCCGCACGCGCTCGAAGCTGCCGAGGCCGATGCGCCGCTCCTCCGCAACCGCGGGGGTCGACAGCGACAGGAGGACGACGAGCGGCAGGAGGGTGTGGGCGGTCATGCCCGCCACGGTCGCATCATGCGCGCCCGCCGACAAGCCGTGCCGCGACCGGCCTTCAGCGTTCGGTCGCCATGCTCCCGCATTGCACCGTGCCCGATCCCAGCTTCGACACCCTGCAACGCGCCGACGCGCCGAGCGTGACGTCGCCAGACCCGATCATGTTCACCTTGGCATCGCCGGCGACCGATGCACGCACGTCGCCCGATCCGGCGATCGACACCTCCGCGGACTGCGCCTTCAGCCCGGCCGCGTCGAGGCTGCCCGATCCGGCGATCGATACGCGCAGCTGCTTGATCGCGCCGCCCGCATGGACGTCGCCCGATCCCGCGATCGACAGCGTCGCGGCATCGGTCGCGAGCGCGGCGATGTTGAGATCGCCCGATCCCGCCAGCGTGCCCTCGAAGCTGCCGCCCTCGATACGGTCGACCGCCATCGTTCCCGATCCCGCCAGCGTCGCGGCGGCGAGGCGCGGCATCGTCACATAGACCTTCACCGCATCCTTGCGGCTGCTCCACCCGATCAGCGTGCGCTGGCGCCGGCCGATCACCAGCGTGTCGCCGTCGCGCGCGATGCGCAGCGTATCGAGTTCGCCGCCCGGCCCCTCCGCACGCACGGAAAAGCCCGTGCCGACGCGCACGTCGACATCGTCGCCGCCCTTCAGCAGGAGTCCGGTAAAGTCGCGCGCGGCATAGCTGCGCGACGTGCCGCCGCCCGAGGCGGCGACCTCGTCACCCGTCTCACGCGCCGAACAGGCGCCGAGAACGCCCGCCACCATCAGGATCGCCACCGTCCGCATCACCGTTTCTCCCTGCGTGTATTGGCTTTATAATACACGCAGGGATTGTGCGCAAGCGTACTCAGCGGCCGCAGCGCACCGTGCCGCTGAGTACTCAGCGGCCGCAGCGCACTGTGCCGCTGCCCACCTTGCTGATCGAGCAGCGGGCCTGCGGACCAAGGTCGACGCTGCCGCTGCCCGCCAGCGAGACGTCCGCGGGTCCGACGACGGCGACATGCACATTGCCCGAACCGCCGACCGACACGCTCGCGCGCGCGGCGCGCAGCCCGGGCGCGTCCACGCCGCCCGATCCGCCGACGTTCGCCGTCAGCGCCCCGACCTGGCCGGCGGTGGCGATCGATCCCGATCCGCCGACATTGAGGTCCGCGTGGCGCGCGTCCAGCCGGTCGACGCGCAGGCCGCCGGATCCGCCGACGCTCAGCGACACCGAGTCGCCTTCGGCGCGATCGAGCCGCATCTGTCCCGATCCGCCGACCGACGCACTGGACAGTCTGGGCAGCGTCACGCGCACCACGATCTGCTTCTGCAGCGCGCCGTCGTCGCGCCCGTCGTACCGGCGCCCCAGTTGCAGCGTGTGCCCCTCGACCGCGACGCGGAAATTGGCGAGCGCGGCCGCCGGTCCCTCGACCAGGACCGACCAGGCCGGACCATGGCGCACCTCGACGCGGGCGGCCCCGCCCAGCGAGACGCCGTCGAACCCGCGCGCGCCGGGATAGACGAAACCGGCACCCTGGCGCTGGCCGGCAAGTCCGGGGCCACGATCGCGCTCCGCGGCGTCGGTGCCGGCGAGCGGCGCCGCAAAGGGCAGCGCGATCGACAGAAGCAAGGTCACGGCACGCGTCATGGTCGGTCTCTCCAACTGTTGTATTTCTCTAATACAGCCGACAATTACGTGCGTAAACGAAAAAAGGCGGCCCCACCGGGACCGCCCTTTTTCTGCTTGGCAGAAGGGATGCCGGATCAGGCCGGCACCTTCTCCTTGTTGTAGATCGCGGCCGCGGCGCGCAGGATCTCGAGGATCTTCTCCTGCGCCTTCGGTTCGTCGATCTGCTCCATGGCGGCGAGCTCGCGCGCCAGGCGGCTGCACGCAGCCTCGAATATCTGCCGCTCGGAATAGCTCTGCTCGGGCTGGTCGTCGGCCCGGAACAGATCGCGCACGACTTCGGCGATCGACGCCAGGTCGCCCGAGTTGATCTTCGCCTCATATTCCTGCGCCCGGCGCGACCACATGGTCCGCTTGACCTTGGGCTTGCCCTTCAGCGTCTCCATCGCCTCGCGCATGGTCTTGTCCGACGACAGTTTGCGCATGCCGACCGACTCGGCCTTGTTGGTCGGAACGCGCAGCGTCATGCGCTCCTTCTCGAAGCGGAGGACATACAGCTCCAGGCTGGTCCCGGCGATCTCCTGCTTCTGCAGCTCGATCACACGGCCGACGCCATGCTTCGGATAAACAACGTAATCACCGACATCGAAGGACAATGCCTTGGCAGCCATGAACGGGCCTTTCTACAAAGTCCCATCACCCGCAAAGGAAAGCCGCCCGGCCCCGAAGGAAAGATCCGTGGAGCCAAACGGCGCGAGGATGGTTGGTACGAACGTCTCCGGCGGGCGGCGCGCTAGGTCGCGCCCGTCACGGACCATTTAACACGCTCGCAACAAAATTACCAGTGCAGATGAGGCAGATCGCCTGTCCGATCGCCGGATCGGATAAAAAAATCAGCCTTTCCGTGCCGCCGCGGCCGGGCTCAGTCGCCCTTGCCGGGCTCCGGCGAGAAGAACTTGTCGTACTTGCCTTCGACACCCTTCATCGCATCCGCATCGGGCGGGGTCTGGTCGAGCTTGCGCGTGACGTTGGGCCATTGCGCGGAGAAGGTGCTGTTGAGTTCCAGCCACTGTTCCAGACCGCTCTCGGTATCGGGCAGGATCGCCTCGGCCGGGCATTCCGGTTCGCACACGCCGCAATCGATGCATTCCGACGGGTTGATGACGAGCATGTTCTCGCCCTCGTAGAAGCAGTCGACCGGACATACCTCGACACAGTCCATATACTTGCAGCGGATGCAGGCATCGGTGACGACGTAGGTCATGGGGACTCCCTCGCGCGCCCGAATGGCGGGCGTCTTGTTCACGAACGGCCGGCTGCTATGCCGCGTTCCGCCCCGCGTCAATCGATCGCGGCGGCTTGCGAGAGGTTCGCAGCATCGCCGGCGACCAGATCCTGGTAGCAGGAGCGCGCTTCCGGTGCCGGCCCGCGACGCAAGGGCAGGGCCTCCACGCGCAGCACGCGCACCTCGCCATGCAGCGCGAAGGTCAGGATATTGCCGACACGCACCGGCGCATGCGCGCGGTCGATCGCACGCCCGTCGATCCGCAGATGGCCGTCGCTCGCCATCGCCTGCGCCCGCTCCCGCGTCTTGGCGAGCCGGACGAACCACAGGAAGCGGTCGAGCCGCATCGTGCCGCCGCCTGGCCCGCCGTCAACCATGGTGCCGCCATCCCGCCAGCGCCGCGAACGCGCCGGTCGGCACCGGCGTCGGCCGCGCCGCCGCACGCGGCGCACGCCGACCCCGCCAGACCCAGCCCGGCTCCGCACCGCGGGCCGGTTGAAACCCGAGTTCTGCCATCAACCGCGCGACCGTCGCGGATTCGAGCCCCATCGAGGTCGCCAGCGCCGGATCGGGTGCGAAAGGCTTGCGACCCTCGCGTGCGTCATGGGCGGCCCGCGCGATCCGCTCGACCAGATCGATGCGCACCGCCTGCGCTCCGAGCGGCCGGAACCCCGCCGCCGGCACGGCGCCCGCTGCCCCGCGCGCCAGCACCGTTGCCCCCTCCCGCGCCAGCGCCGGCGGGGCACCGCGCAGGCCCAGCAGCGTCCGCCGCCATCCCGCCGCCGCGGGCTTGAGCAGGCGCGGGTCGAACAGATCGAGCGCGCCGATCGTCACGCCCGCCCTGCGCAAACGCTTGCGCTCCTCCGAAGACAGCGCGGCGAGCGGCTCGTGCAGCGCGAGGCGGGGCGACAGGCCGCCGACCGCCTCCAGTTCGCCGGCGACGACGCGCAGGTGGGGCGTCGCGCCCGCGTCGCGCGCGATGTCCGCCAGTGCGACCAGCGCGGGCACGCGTTTCGCCAGCGTCGCCGAAAGCCATGTCTGCAGCCGCGCCTGCACCGCCATACGCTGCGCCTTGTCGAGGCAGTCGAGATCGCGGTCGAGCTTCAGTTGCGGCCGCGCCAGCGACGGGCCGGCAACCAGCCGCGCGACGACATGACCCTGCCACGACACCGCGTCGTCCGTCAGGGAGAAGGCGGCATCCTCCGCCGCGACCAGCGCCTCGGCCCGCCGCCCGCGCTCGCCGACCAGCCTTTTCTCGGCCGCGGCGAGGAGCAGCCGGCGGTCGCCCGCGCGCGCGGCGGGATCGACGGTGAAGCGGAAACCGTCCAGCCGGCCGATCGCATGATCCTCGACCAGCACCTCGCCCTCCGGGCCGATCGTCACCGGCAGGACACCCGCGTCTGCACCGATCCGGCGGATGAGCGCGGTCGTGCGCTTGTCGACGAACCGTTGCGTCAGGCTCGCGTGCAGGCCGTCGGACAGGCGCTCCTCGATGCTCCGCGTCCGCTCCGCCCACAGCTGCGGTTCCGCCAGCCAGTCGGCGCGATGGGCGATATAGGCATAGGTGCGGATCGCCGCGATCCGTCCCGCGATCGTCTCGACATCCCCCGCGATCGTGTCGAGCCGCGCGATCTCGTCGGCGAACCACTGATGCGGCACGACCATGCGCCCCTCGGACAGATAGCCGAACAGCCGCGCGACGAAGCGGGCATGGGGATCGAGGCCGAGCTTGCGGAAATCAGGCAATCCGCAAGCGGCCCACAGACGCTTGACCATCGCGCCGCCGCGCGCGCGGTCACGGACCCAGGTCTCGTCCGCCAATCGCTTCAGCACCGCCAGGTCCATCGCCTGCGGGGCCGCGATCAGGACGCCGGGCTCCGGCCGCCGTTCCAGGCTGGCGATCAGCGCATCGACGCTCGAGAAGTCGGGCGTGCCGCTGCGCCAGTACATATGCTCGATCGGCTTGAAGCGATGCTCCTCGATCGCCAGCACCTCTTCGGGCAGGAAGGCACCGGGGCCTTCCTCGGTGATCGCACCGAAGGTGCCGTCACGCTGGTGGCGCCCGGCGCGGCCCGCGATCTGCGCCATCTCCGCCACCGTGAGCCGCCGCTGCCGCCGCCCGTCGAACTTGGACAGGCCGGCGAAGGCGACATGCGCGACATCCATGTTGAGGCCCATGCCGATCGCGTCCGTGGCGACGAGGTAATCCACCTCGCCCGCCTGGAACATCGCCACCTGCGCATTGCGCGTGCGCGGCGACAGCGCGCCCATCACCACCGCCGCCCCGCCGCGCAACCGGCGCAGCATCTCCGCGACGGCATAGACCTCCTCCGCGCTGAACGCGACGATGGCGGAGCGCTTGGGCAGGCGGCTGATCTTCTTGGCCCCGGCGTAGGTGAGCCTGGAGAAACGCGGCCGGCCGATGATCTCCGCATCGGGCACGAGCGCGCGCACCATCGGCCGCAGCGCTTCCGACCCGAGGATCATCGTCTCCTCGCGCCCGCGTCGGCGCAGCAGGCGGTCGGTGAAGACGTGGCCGCGTTCCGGATCGGTGCCCAACTGGGCCTCGTCCAGCGCGACGAAGGCCGCGTCGTGCTCGGGCATGCTTTCCGCGGTGCAGAGGAACCAGCGCGCATTGGGGGGAACGATCTTTTCCTCGCCCGTCACCAGCGCGACCTTGTCCGCGCCCTTCTGTGCGACGATCCGGTCATAGACCTCCCGCGCCAGCAGGCGCAGCGGAAACCCCATGATGCCGCTCGAATGGCCGCACATCCGCTCGACCGCCAGGTGGGTCTTGCCGGTATTGGTCGGTCCCAGGACCGCGGTGACGCCACCTGACATGTCCGCAACATCGGCATTCGCGCGGACGAACGCAATAACGCAAAGCTACCCGTCACCGCCGGTCCGGATGATCGGGACGATCGACGCGTCCGCGCCGGCGAGCGGCGGCGGTGCAGGCGGCAAGGCGCGTGTCGCCAGGCCGGACGCTCGCTTTCGCGGGGTTTCGAACCGCCGCAGGTCGACCACAATCCATCGCAGCGAAGCGCCGGGGATCGACCGGTTAATTTGACTTTAGCACGTCATCCCCACAACGCTTCATCCCACGCCGGGGGGATAGCGCGGCGATCGAAGGGCTTTTTGGGGCGTCGCACGCGTGTTCCTGCGCAACGATCAGGGTCTGGAACTTGCCGGTGGCGGTGCATCGCGCACGCCGCCAGGCCTCGCGGCGTCGGCGTCGCGTGGCCCGGCGCCGACCTCGCTGCTCGCCCGCCTTCATGCCGCCGTGCTCGATGCGACGCACGATGTCGATTGGGTCCCCGACCTCGGGTCGCAGATCGGCAGCCGCCAATGGTGGCGCGGCCTGGGCACGCTGGGCGGCCTGATCGCTGCGGCGTGGATGGTGTCGCCCGGGTTCGACCGTCCGTTGGTGGGCGCCGTGCCCGCGCCGCTCGCCGGCACCGCGTGGGAGGAAACGCGCGCCCAGGGCATCGCGCCGCTCGCCTGGGGCGGTGACACCGGTCGGCGCATGGCGGCGAGCGACCTCGTCGCGCCGCTTGCCGAGGCGCCGGAGCGGCCGCAGGTCGAGCTCAGCGCGACGCTGGGAGAGGGCGACGCGCTGGACCGCGTCCTCGTCAGGGCCGGCGTCGGTCGTACGGATGCGCGCGCCGCCGCCGAGCTTATCGGCCAGACCACGGACCTCGACTCGATCGCGCCCGGCACGCGCATCGCGCTCACGCTCGGCCGGCGTCCGAACAGGACGGTCGCGCGCCCGCTCGACAAGCTCGCGATGCGCGCGCGGTTCGACCTCAACGTCACCCTCAATCGCGCCGGCGACGGCCTCGCGCTGACGCGCCAGCCGATCGCGATCGACGCCACGCCGCTGCGGATTCAGGGTCTCGTTGGCTCAAGTCTGTACCGTTCGGCGCGCGCCGCCGGCGTGCCTGCGCGTATCGTGGAAACGTACATCAAAGCGCTCGCAACCCGCCTGTCGATCGGACGCGACGTCCATGCCGCCGACACGTTCGACCTGATCGTCGAGCGCGAACGCGCGGCGACCGGCGAAGTGCGGCTCGGCAAGCTGCTGTTCGCCGGCATCGACCAGAGCCGCCGCGCGGTACAGCTCGTTCGCTGGCAGCAGGGCAATGGCGACGACGATGGCGCCGACGGGGATCACCCCACCTGGTTCGACGCCAACGGCCAGGCGGAACGCCACGGTACGATGGGCATGCCCGTCGCCGGACGCATCACCTCTTCCTTCGGCCTTCGCATGCATCCGTTGCTCGGCTTCATGCGCATGCACAAGGGGCTGGACATCGGTGCGCCCTATGGCGCCCCGATCTACGCGGTGCTCGACGGCACGGTGCAATCCGCCGGCCGCTCCGGCGGCTATGGCAATTTCGTCAAGCTCGCCCACCCCGCAGGCCTCGCCAGCGGCTATGGCCATATGAGCCGCATCGCGGTGGCGCGCGGCCAGCATGTCCGCCAGGGGCAGGTGATCGGCTATGTCGGCTCGACCGGCTTGTCGACCGGCCCGCACCTCCATTGGGAGGTGTGGCGGAACGGACAGACGATCAATCCGCGATCGATCTCCTTCGCCACGACCCAGACGCTGTCGGGTCCGGAGCGCCGTCGGTTCCGCAACTGGGTCGCTGGGCTGCTTTCGGTCCGGGTCGACCACGCCGGCTGATCGGCGATCGGGTCGGCGGCGTATGCGAGACGCCGCCCACATCGCGATGCCACCGATCTGCAGCCTTCCGACATTTCTTCCGTCGCAGTCGCGCGAGACGGTTTAGCGCGCGATCCCGCGAGGCGGGATCGGGACGGTGCCCGCCCTAGCGTCCCTGCGCACGCCAACGCCGGATCGTGCGCTCCAGGATCGAATCCTCGCCGCCCGCATCGCGCCACAGCTGCGAGAAGAGCGGATCGCCCGATGCCGGACGCTTGCTTTCCTCCAGGGCGTCGAAGCTGACGCGGATCGGTATCGACACGCCCTCGCCGCAGACGATGCACTCGCGGTTGCGCAGCGCCGGAATGGCATCGAGAAACCCGCGTGCGCCCTCCGGCATCGCCGCGCGAACGAAGGCCTGGTCGCGCTCGTTGTTGAGCCGCATGGCGATGATCGTGCCGCATTGCGACAGCACGCCCTCCTCGAGATCGGAGGGCCGCTGCGTGATCAGCCCCAGGCTGACGCCATATTTACGGCCTTCCTTGGCGATGCGACCGAGGATGCGACCGACCGCGGTGCCCTTTTCGTTGCGCCCGGCGGGAATGTAGCGGTGTGCTTCCTCGCAAACGAGCAGGATCGGCCGTTGCGGCTCGTTGCGCGACCAGATCGCATAGTCGAACGTCATGCGGCTGAGCACCGCGACGACGACGGCGGTGATTTCCGACGGTACGCCCGATACGTCGACGATGGAGATCGGCCGGCCGTCCCCCGGCATGCGAAAGATCCGTGCGAGGAAATCCGCCATCGTGTCGGCGACCAGCATGCCCGAGAACATGAACGAATAGCGCGGGTCGGCCTTGATCTCGTCGATCTTGGTCTTGAGGCGCAGATAGGGCGCGGTATCGCCGGCGCGGTCCAGCTTGCCCATCTCGGCCTGGATCAACTGCGTCAGGTCGGAAAGAAGATAGGGGATCGGCGCGTCCACGGTCAGCTTGGCGATCTCCTGCCCGAGCCGGTTCTTGGCGCGGGCGGCCAGCAGGCATTTGGCGAGGATATCGGCATCGATCTGGCGCTCGGCACCGGCACTGGTGACGAAGACCTCGCAATGCTCTTCGAAATTCATCAGCCAGTACGGCATGGCGAGGTTGCCGACATCGAAGATCGCCCCGGTGTGGCGAAAAGCCGCGGCATATTCGCCATGCGGGTCGATCATCACCACATGGCCCTGCGGCGCCATCTGGCAGATGCGGTGAAGGATCAGCGCGGCCGCGGTCGACTTGCCGGTACCGGTCGATCCGACGAGCGCGAAATGCTTGCCGAGCATGGCATCGATATACAGCGCCGCCCGCACGTCGCGGGTGGGATGGACGTGGCCGACCTCGACATGCGGTTGATCGGCCGCCGAATAGATCTGGCGCAGGTCGGCGGTGCTGATCGGGAACACCTCGCATCCCGGCACCGGATAGCGCGTGACGCCGCGCCGGAAATTGTAGAGCTTGCCGGTCAGGCGCTCCTCGTCGCCCTCCCCTAAGAAGTCGATGTCTGCCGCGACCCAGTCCTGGCCGACGCCCTGTTGCAGCGACAGGCTGCGGACATTTGCGATCAGCCAGGCGCCCGCAACGCGCATCTTGATCTGACCGCCGACCTGTCCGGCGGCGGCAATCACCGGATCGCCGTCCGCGCTGACGAGATCGAGGCTCGCCCGATCGAGCAGAACGCGGCTGCCGCTGCCGCCGACGGACGTGACGCATCCGATGGGAGTCAGGGGACCCGATCCGCCGCGTAGCGCCGCCGCGCCATAGCCCAGGGGAACGGCGTTCTCGAACGCACGCGGGCCAGGCATCTCACTCATCACATCGCGCCTCTAAGCATATCGGACCGAGGCTATGCCCGCGCAGCGGTTAAGATAGCGTAAGGTGGTCATTTCGGCGGAATCGCCGCCATCCTCACATGCGTCGCGCGGCCATGCCGGCCGCATAGCCCAGCGCGATCGACAGCGCGACGGCGGTCAGCCCGTAGAGGATAGCCGACCGGTCCGCCGCACGCGCGACGAACCGCTCGAACCCCGACTTGCGGATGTCGATGTCGCGTACCGCCGCCGCCAGCACCCGTCCGTCGCGGATCAGGAACGTCTCCGCGCTGAACCGCCCGACCGGAACGCGCGCGGGAATCGTCAAGCGCGCGCGATAGAGCACGCCATCGGTGATCTCGACCGCATGCGGTGCCTCGACATACAGGCCGCTCCGCCGCTTCAGGTCGACGAGACCCTGCTGGAACCGCTCCTGTACGTCGCTCAGCGTGCCCGCGCCGGGGGATAGCTGCAGGCTGCCGAGCCCCAGTTCGTAGATCGCGCGCGTTCGCTCGTCGACGATCCGCTCGATCGGGCGCGAGGAGGCGAGCGCATAGAAGGACGGTGCCGAACTGTAGCGCTGGCTCTTCGCATTGACCCAGATGCCGGCGATCTTTTCCTTTTGCCGGACGAGGATCGACTGCGTCGGTCCCTTCACGACGACGACGATGTCGGTCGGCGCCTGTCCGGCGGGGCGCCGGCCGCCCGGGTAGAGGATCGCGCCGAACAGCAGCAGTTCCGCGCCCGTGAAGCTGTAGGCGATTTCGATATTGCGCTGCGAGACGTCGGGGACCAGCTCCGGTTTGGCGTCGGGCACCGACTGCGCCATCAGCAGCGGGGCCAGGACGGCGAGCGCCGCGCGCATCACGTGAGCTCGACCGAAAAGATGTCCTCGGGACGCCAGACGAGGCCGAGCAGGATGCGCAGCCCGACGAGCAGCACCATGATCGCCAGCGCCAGACGCAGATATTCCGGCTTCACCTTGGTCGCGAACCGTGCCCCCAGCTGCGCGCCGGTCACCGAACCGACCAGCAGCAAGGCGGCGAGCACGATATCGACCGCCTTGGTCGTGGTCGCATGGACCATCGTCGCGATGGCGGTGACGAACAGCGTCTGGAAAAGGCTCGTCCCCACCACGACGCTGGTCGCCATGCCCAGAAGATAGATCATCGCCGGCACCAGGATGAAGCCGCCGCCGATACCCAGCAGGATGGTCAATATGCCGGTACCGAACCCGAGCAGCAGGGGGGCGAGCGGCGAGATGTACAGGCCCGACGCATAGAATCGCGTGCGCAGCGGCAAAGCGGCGACGAGCGGATGATGGCGGCGCTTGCGGGGGCGCGGCTTCAGGCCGCCGCGGCTGACACCGATCGCGACGATCGACTCGCGCGCCATGGTGAAGCCGATGAAACCCAGCATCAGCACGTAGATGACGCCGATCACCGTATCGATCTGGCCACTGCGCTGCAGCAGCCGGAAGATCCAGGCCCCCGCGAAGCTGCCGAGGACGCCGCCGGCGACCAGGACGCCGCCCATCTTCACATCCACCCCGCCGCGGTGGAAATGGGCGAAGACGCCCGAGACGCTGGCGCCCGTCACCTGGCTGGCGGAAGACGCGGCCGCCACGGTCGGCGGAATGCCATAGATGATCAGCAACGGCGTGGTCAGAAAGCCGCCACCGACGCCGAACATTCCCGACAACAAACCGACGCCGCCACCCAGCAGCACGATCACCAGCGCGTTGACGGACAGGTTGGCGATGGGAAGATACAGGTCCACGGGCTGGCGTTATAGGCGCAGCCGGCGGGTGCCCGCACCCCCTAAAAGTCGCTGCCCAGGCTGATCGCGGGACCCGATCCCGGACGCGCCTCGCCCGCGATCCGCTGACGCCAATCCGCGGCGATGCGCAGGCGGCGGGCCCCTGCCGGCAGCGACAGGCCGAGCGTCGGTCCGAGATCCAGCCGTCGCGCGCCGCGCTGGATGCCGCCCCAGACGCCACCGCCGATATCGACGCGCACGCCATCGCGATCGACCACGGACCGCGTGATCCGGAGGGAGCCGTCCGCAAAACCCTCGGCGGCGTCGCGGCGGATGATGCCTGCCTGGGCATATCCTTCCGCCCGCCAACTGCCCCTGATCGCGGTGGGGCCGAAGCCGCCTATCACGCCCAGCATCGGACCGCCCCTGCCGCCATCCAGCGCCATGCGGCGCTCGGCGATCAGGTGGATGGGAACGGCGGTGGGCTGCCAGTCGATGCCGATCGCAGCCTCTCGTCCCGCACCATTCAGCGGTGTCGACAATCGAGCCGCCAGCGCGAGGCGCCGCCCCCTGTCGAGAGCGTAGGTCACGCGCAGTCCCGCCTGCGATCCGCCCAATTGACCGCCCAGCAGTGCGCTGCTCGATCCGCCGCGGACGATGCCCCAAAGGCTGGCGGCCAGCCGTCCACGTCTTGCCGTGATGGAGGGGGGTCTCGCCGCCGGAGGTGGCGCGACCGGTATCGGCAAGATGGCTTGAGACGCGGCGCGATCCTCCCCCGACGCCACTTTCTGCTCTGTCAGCGACGTCGTCGGCACGGCATCGTGGATTGTGCCGGCCCCTCGTGATCGGTGATCCGTCTTGCCATGTGCTGCACGTTCATTGTTGGAAAGGCGGCTCCTCGGGTCCGCACGGGTCGTCATGGCCGTTTGCGCGACGCGCCCCGCCTGCGTGGGGCGCAATGCGATCGCTGCGAGCGCCGACGGGATCGGCGCCGGCGGGGCCACCGCATCCGCCTGGTGCCCGACGGGCCACAGGGCGGCGCTGCGCGCGAATACCCATATCGCCAGCGCGCCGGCGAGGAAGCGAAGCGGCCGACCCTTCACTTCGGTAGCGTGGTGCCGTCCGGAAAGGCATGGCTGGTCTTGTCCCAGGCGACGGTGCCCCCGCGCAGCAGCCGCACGTAGCGGGCGAGCGCGCGCGGCGCGGCGACGAGCGCGACGACGTTGCCGACGAAGAACCGCGGCACCGATCGCAGGGCCTCCCTACCACCATAGGTTCGGCCGGTGCAGACGATCCGCATCGCGATCCGCCAGCCGAGCAGCCCCGTCGTGGAGACCGCCAGCCAAGGCGCCAGATAGGCAGCGTCGCCCACTCGGCCGGTCGCCAGATGCAGCAGCAGACTGGCGCCCCATAGGAGGATCGCGGCATAGGCGATCGCGAGGACCAGCACGGAAAGCAACGCGCGCCGGTCGCGCATCCGCATCCAGTGGTCGCCTAGAGCATGGGGACGCGCCCATCCGGTGCGGTCCCACCCCGCAAGCGCGATGCCCGTCATCCACCGCGCCTTCTGTCGGGTGGCCGCTTGCAGCGTTTTGGGGAAATAGGCTCGCACCGCGATCAGGGAGCCGTCGACGGGATCGCGCAGGCGCACGAATGCCGATCGCCCTTGCAGTTCGCCGATCCTGAGGCCCATCTCGTAATCTTCCGTCAGGCTCGCGGCATCGAAGGGATCTCCGCCCCGCTCATCGGCCAGCCGGCCGAGCATATCGCGCGCAATGGCGCACCCCGTCCCGGCGAGCGGCATCGCGGCGCCGAGGCGGTTGCGAACGATCTGCTGTACGCCATGGGCATAGGCGAACTCGTCCGCATAATGGCCCGAGACCAGCGATCCCCGGCGGATCAGCGGCAGGACCGGCAGTTGGACGACGGCATAACGATCGATCAACGTATCGAACGTCGAAAGCTCTCTTGCATGCACGACATCTTCCGCATCGTGCAGCACGACCGCACGCGCGCGGAAGCCCTGGCGACGTTCGTCGTCGCACAAGGCACGCCACACGGTGTTCAGGCACCCCGCCTTGGTCGTTGGTCCGGGCAGATCGCCGATGACCAGCCGGATGCGAGGATCGGTCGCAGCAACCGCCGCGGCAGCGGCGATCGTCGGACGATCGTTCGGATAAAGGCCGACGTAGATGCGATAGTCGGGATGCTCGAACCGCTGAACCGCGGCGGCGAGCATATGTCCGATCACCGCGACCTCGTCCCATGCGGCCACGAACACGACCAGCGGCCCCTGCGCATCGGGCAGGGCCGACCATGCGCGCTGAACAGGTCGGCAACGCGCGGTGTCGGCGACATACCATCCCAGGAAGCAGAGATCGACCAGCGCATCGTCGATGCCGCCGATCAACAGGCCTGCGGCGGCGAACAGCATCGTCTCGCGCGCAAGCACGTCGATCACGACGAGACTTTGCTTCAACACCTGCGGCCCCCATACCGAAGATGAAATCACATCCGTTTCGGACAATGTCCTAAGCCAAGATGGCCCGGCGGACCCTATTATTATGGTCCATTATGGATCATGTTGGCTTTGCTTGGGTATCAGTGGAAATCCCGTGACTTCGGCAGGATCCTGACGTCGCGCGGGTGGCCGCGGCCGCTTTGACCGCGCGAATCCTGCGCCATGATCGGCTTTGACCGGATCATCGAATCGACGTCCCCCCGGGACAGGCGCGCCAATTCGTGGGTGCGGTCGTAGGCGCGCGTGGTCATCAGGTGGACGACGCCTTCTTCGCTGCGCTGGATGACGCCCTCCAGGACCAGCAACCGCGCGGCCATGACGACCCGTCGATTCGCCTCGAAATCCCGCGCCCACAGAAGCGCATTGGTGATTCCCGTCTCGTCCTCGATCGTCACGAAGATCGCATTCCCCTTGCCGGGTCGCTGGCGGACCAGCACGACGCCGGCGACGCGGGTCCGTCGGCCGTCACGGGCGCCTGCGGCCTGTTCGCTCGACAGCACGCCTTCCGCCGCGAACATCGGGCGCAGGAAGCGCATCGGGTGATCCTTGAGCGACAGACGTGTGGTCTGATAATCCGTCGCCACCTCCTCGCTGGCCGGCATCGCCGGAAGCGCGGAGCAAGGTTCCGCCGCCATTTCCGGTGCATCGGCGGCGGCGAACAGGGCGAGTTGACGGGGCGGCGTACGACGCACCTCCCACAAGGCGTCGCGTCGCGGTAGCGCGATCGAACGGAAAGCATCGGCGTCCGCGAGCAGCCGCAACGCGCGCGGCGGCAGGTCGACGCGTGCGGCAAGCGCCTCCACGCCCTCGAAAGGACGGTCGACGCGCGCGGTCACGATCGGACGCGCCCAATCCTCGCGAAAACCGTCGATCTGGCGAAAGCCGAGCCGCACCGCGAGCTTGCCGTCTTCGCAGCGTTCCAAAACGGTGTCCCATGCACTGGCATTGACGTCGACCGGCCGCACCACGACGTCATGCGCGCGCGCATCCTGCACGAGTTGCGCGGGCGCATAGAAGCCCATCGGTTGGGAATTCAGGATGGCGGCACAGAAGACCGCCGGGTGGAAGCATTTGATCCAGCTCGAGACATAGACCAGCCGCGCGAAGCTGAGTGCATGACTTTCGGGAAATCCATAGGAGCCGAACCCCTCGATCTGCTTGAAGCACCGCTCGGCGAAGTCGCGCTGATACCCCCGGCGTGCCATGCCTTCGACGAGCTTGGCGTGGAAATTGTGCATGCCGCCGACGTTGCGGAACGTCGCCATCGCACGCCGCAGCTGGTTCGCCTCTTCGGGCGTGAACTCCGCAGCGACGATGGCGAGCTTCATCGCCTGTTCCTGGAACAGCGGCACGCCATACGTATCCTTGAGCAGGGTCTGCAGTTCGTCCGCCGGGCCGAAGCGGGGGTCCGGCGAAGGCAGGTCGGCCGCCTCCTTGCCGGCCCGGCGGCGCAGATAGGGGTGCACCATGTCCCCCTCGATCGGGCCGGGCCGGACGATCGCGACCTGAACGACGAGGTCGTAGAGCCGGCGCGGGCGGAGGCGGGGCAGCATGTTGATCTGCGCCCGGCTTTCCACCTGGAATACGCCGATACTATCCCCCTTGCACAGCATGTCGTAGACCGCGTCGTCCTCCGCCATCGCCACCGTATCGAGCGCGGGATCGCCCAGTCCGTGCATGCGCATCAGGTCGAACGCCTTGCGGATGCAGGTCAACATGCCGAGCGCGAGCACGTCGACCTTCATCAGGCCCAGGCAATCGATGTCGTCCTTGTCCCATTCGATGAAGGTACGGTCCTTCATCGCGCCATTGTGGATGGGCACCGTCTCGTCGAGCCGCCCCTGGGTGAGAACGAAGCCGCCGACATGCTGCGACAGGTGGCGCGGAAATTCGAGCAGCTGCTCGACCAGGCCGTATAGCCGCACGATCTCCGGCGAATCCGCGTCCAGCCCGCTTTCCGCCAGATGCTTCTCCTCGAACCTGCCGGCATAGCTGCCCCAGACGGTACTGGTCAGCCGCTGCGTCACATCCTCGGTCAGGCCAAGCGCCTTGCCGACCTCGCGTACCGCGGAGCGCGGCCGATAGTGGATCACCGTCGCCGCGATCGCAGCGCGGTGACGGCCGTAGCGCCGGTAGATGTACTGCATCACCTCCTCGCGCCGCTCGTGTTCGAAATCCACGTCGATGTCGGGGGGTTCGTCGCGCTCGGCGGAGACGAAGCGCGAAAACAAGAGATCGTGCTCCATCGGATCGACCGACGTGACGCCCAGCAGAAAGCAGACCGCCGAATTGGCCGCCGACCCGCGCCCCTGGCACAGGATCGGCGGCTCGATGCTGCGCGCGTAGCGGACGACGTCGTAAACGGTCAGGAAATAATAGGCATATTCCTTTTCCCGAATCAGCGCGAACTCGTCGCGGAGAAGACCCAGCATCTTGTCGGGAACGCGGTCCTGGTAGCGGTCGAGTGCGGTCTGCCAGACGAGATGTTCGAGCCAGTCGTGCGCATCCCAGCCCATCGGCACCGGTTCGTGCGGATATTCGTATCGCAGTTGGCCAAGGTCGAAATCGATCCGGTCCAGCAACACGCCGCTTTGCGCCACCGCCGCCGGCCAGCCGTCGAAGAGGCGCGCGATCTCCTCCGGCGCCTTCAGGTGCCGTTCGGCATTGGCGGCGAGCAGCCGCCCGGCGCGCTGCACGGTGACGCCTTCGCGGATGCAGGTCACGATGTCGTGAAGCGCACGCGCGTCGGGGCTGGCGTAGAGCGCGTCCGCGGTGGCAAGCAGCGGAACGCCGGCGGTGTCGGCAAGGCGCGCCAGGCGCAGCAGACTGCGCCGGTCGCGACCCCCGCGCGGCATCGATACGCCCAGCCACAGCCGCCCGGCCGCGACGGCGCGCAGCCGCGTCAGCGTCGCGGCGAGGCTCGCATCGCCGCGACGCGGCGGCAACGGCCCCTGCGCCGCGGCCGGATGGGGTATCGGCGGTGTATCGCCGATGCTGCTGTACGGCAGCACGATGAGCAACAGATCGTCCGCATGCCGGACGAGGTCGCCGATCCCGAGGATGCAGCCGCCCTTCACGGCCCGCCGGTTGCCCGTGGTGAGAAGCCGGGTCAGCCGTCCCCAGCCATGGCGGGTGGCGGGATAGGCGACGATGTCCTGCGTCCCGTCGACGAAGACCAGCCTGGCGCCCACCGCCAGCTTGAAATCGTAGGACGGCAGGCGCGCACCGAGCAGCCCCTTGTTCGCGCGCTGCAGCGCGTCATAGGCGCGCACGACCCCCGCGACAGTATTCCGATCGGCGATTCCGATCCCCGCGAAGCCGAGCTCGACCGCACGAGATACCATGTCCGACGGCGCACTCGCGCCATGGAGGAAGGAATAATGCGTCGCGGCGACGAGTTCGGCGAAGCGCGGCGCCTCACCCATCGCGCGGACGGGGCCGATCATGCGAACAGGCCGTGTAGATACCAGCGCGGATCTTCCGTTTCTCCATGCAGGCCATGACGGAATATCCAGAAACGCCGACCGCGGCGATCCTCCACCCGGTAATAGTCGCGGGTCGGGATGGTCGCATCGTGACGCCGCCACCATTCGCCGGCGATCCGCTCGGGCCCTTCGGCGCGCGCGACCTCGTGCAGCCGGCGGCGCCAGCGAAAGCGATGCGGCGGGCCGTCGGGCACTTCGGCCATCACGCTCTCGATCGGCTGGGGCGGATCGAACAGATAGATCGGCCGCATCGGCGGCTCTCCCTCCTCGGGTTGCGGCCATGCCGCCGCGGCGGCTGCGGGCGCCGTGGCGGGCAGCATCAATTCGGCCTGTTCGGGAATATGGCTGTCGCGGGGCACGAAACGGCGCAGCCGGTTGCGCCCGAGCCGCGTCGACAGCCGATCGACCAGACCGGCGAGCTGCTCGGTGCCGCCCTCCCCGCCCTCGAGCTGGAGCTGCGCGGCATCGAGGCGCTCGGCAAGCGCGACGTCGAGACGGACGAGGTCATAGCCGAAGCCGGGATCGAGCGGATCGGCGAGTGCGTCGATCCGCTCGGCGAACAGCCGCATCAGCAAGGGCACGTCGCGGGTCGGCTGCCCGGTTTCGATGGGGAGCGGCTGGACGTGACCGTCGGCGCGGAACAATCGCGCGATCCAGCGACGGCCACCCTGATGACGGGTCTCGAGCATCGCCGCCGCCTCGCTGGCAAGATCGGCGAGCACCGCCAGCACATGCTCGGTCCGGGCGATCGGTTCGGCAAAGCGGCGTTCGGCGATCACCGGCGCCTGGCGGACCCATGGCTTGACCGGCGTCTGCACCTCTCCCGACAGGCGACGGACCGCGGTCGCGGCGTCTGCCCCGAAGCGTGCGGCGATGCCGGCAAGCGGCCGCGCCATCACGTCGCCGACCGTCTTCAGGCCGGCGCGCGCGAGCGCGACCGCATCGTCGGGATCGAGTTCCAGTGCCGCGACGGGGAGGCGGCGCACCGCGCTCTTCTCGTCCGGCGCGGGACCTCCGGCATAGCGGGCGAGGGCCAGCGCGATCTCCGGCGTGTCGCCGAAGGCATGGCGGACGAGGATGCCGCGCCTTGCCATCCGCCCCTCCACGTCCGCCGCCAGCGGCCGCTCGCCGTCGAAAGCATGGGTACAGCCCGCGATGTCGACGACGAGTGCGGACGGCGGCACCAGCGCGACGGTAGGACTGTAGCGGGCACAGCCTTCCGCCAGTCGCTCCAGCCAGTCCAGATCGGCATGGGGATCGGCGGGAAACGCTTCGAGCTCGGGCACGCGCGCCCGGGCGTCGGCAAGCGTCAGCCCCGGCTCCAACCCCAGGCGCGCCGCCGCCAGGTTCACCGCGGTGAGCCGGGTCGCATTGCCGACCGTTTCGGTGAACGCGACAGGCGTCTCATCCCGACCGGCGAACAGGTGCGGCCGGGTGGTGCGCAACCGTTCGATCGGCAGCCACGGAAAGACCAGCGCCAGATACCGGCGCGCCACGGAAACTCTTGGCATCTCGATCCCATTCCACACGCCAACTCTCGCCCGCCGGGCCGCCGCGGCGACGCAGGCATTCGACGTCGAAGGCCGGTACGCCGGGCGCATCCGCCTCCAGCGCACGCGACGGCGCCGCCCGCACGCTCCAGCGCGTCGCGGCGGCGCTGGGCGCGGGCGTCGCCGCGACGCGCAGCGACAGCACGGTCACGCCCGATCCTTCCGCCGCCAACATCAGCCGCCGGGTCGCGGTGAGGTCCAGCCCGCGTGCGGGGCCCACCGTTTCGACCAACAGCGTGCCGAGTCCCGCGCAACGCGCCGCATCCGCGGAAGCGCGCAGCAACGCCGATTCGTCGGGCAGGATACCCAACACCAGCGAATCGGCGCCGAGCCCCAATTCGGCCAGTCCGCCGGCATGCGGCCGACCCTGGGCCTGCTCCGCCGCCTCCGTCCTCAGCCAGAACAGCGGCAGGGCGCGGGCGGCGAGCGCCGTGGCGATGCCGAATCCCGCGCCGCTCGCGCCATCTTCCGCCTGAACCGCATAGATTTCATGCAGTTGCCCACGCGCCAGGCCACGTTTCAGCCAGCCGTCGGGGCTGGCCGATGTGGCTTGCAGCATGGCCGTACCCGCGGCAATGCGCCGCAGCCGGGCGATCAAGGCAGTCGAGTCGGGCATATATGTTCTTGTAATGTTCTACATAGCGAGTCGCCAAGACGGAATCTTTCGCTGCGCATGCACAAGATGCTTGCGCACCCTCGGACCCCCTGCTAGTGGCCGCGCCTCACCCAGCCGGTTCGCCGGCTCAAGGCGCCAGAGCGGGCGTAGCTCAGGGGTAGAGCACAACCTTGCCAAGGTTGGGGTCGAGGGTTCGAATCCCTTCGCCCGCTCCAGTCTCTCGAAGACTTGCCGGGCTTGTCGCGAAGCCATCTGTTCCCCGTCGATGCGGCAGCTGCTTGCTCATCCATGACGGGTACGCGCTTCGCTCACGACGGTACCCCTGCTTTGCGTGGATAGAGTCTGATCCCCGTGCGTGGAAGCGGCGCCGACCCGATCCGGTTTAGCCGGGTCGCACATCAGCGAAGCCGCCAGCCGGGGAATTTCGGGCACGGCATCTTTATCGGCAACGCGACATAGCGACGGCTCGCCCCTTACCGCGCCCTGCGCGTATACCATGCCCATGACCATTCGAATCGGGATCGGCGGCTGGACCTACGAGCCGTGGCGGGGAAGCTTCTACCCCGAAAGATGGCCGCAAAAGCGCGAGCTGGACTATGCCGCGTCCAGGATGACCGCGATCGAGATCAACGGCACCTATTATTCCCGCTTCAAGCCGCAGAGTTTCGCCGCCTGGGCGGCAAGCGTACCCGACGGCTTCGTCTTCACGCTCAAGGCATCGCGATACTGCACCAATCGCAAGGTGCTGGCGGACGCCGGCGAAGCGGTCGAGCGGTTCGTCGGACAGGGCATCGTCGAGCTTGGCGACCGGCTGGGCCCCATCCTGTGGCAATTCATGGCGACCAAGCGTTTCGATCCCGACGACATGCGCGCCTTCCTTGCCCTGCTGCCCGGAACCCATGCCGGCGTCACGCTCCGCCATGCGGTGCAGGTGCGGCACGAAAGCTTCGCCGATCCGGCCTTCGTCGCGATGGCACGCGAGGCCGGGGTGGCGATCGCCTTCGCCGACTCCGCCGACTATCCCGCCGTTGCCGACGTCGCCGGGGACTTCGTGTACGCGCGACTGGAACAGGCCGAGGATGCGCAGCCGAACGGCTACAGCGATCCGGCGCTGGACCGCTGGGCCGGGATCGCACGCGGCTGGGCGGCGGGGGAACAGCCGCCGGGCCTGCCCTATGCCAGCCCCGACACGCCGCCCCGCGAAGCGCGGGACACATTCATCTTCTTCATCAACGGCGCCAAGATCCGCGCGCCCCATGGCGCGATGGCGCTGATCGAGCGGATGGGCTGACGATCAGACGCCGTCCGTGGTCACCGCCGGCGCCGTCGGCTGAGGCGCGGGCGCCACGGGGGCCGGCGCGGGCATGCTGAGCGCCGTCGTCTCGATCCGGTCGAGTGCCTGGCGCGCCGCGACGTAGCGGCCCGCTGCGGAGAGCCAGTTGCCGGCGTTGCGGGCGCCCGGCATGCGCAGCACCTCCGCCCGCGCCGCCTCGACCTGCCCGCCCTCGAGCAGCCGGCGGGCGCGCGCCAGCCGGTCGGCCGGACGCGGCGAGGGCGTGTCGGCACGACGCAGGACGACGAGGCTGCCGAGCTCCTGGCGAAGGCTCACGATCAGATCGCTGCTGCCGATCGTCTGGATCTGCGGCGCGATCGCATCGAGGCCCTGGCGCAGATCCTCCAGCGTCACCGGCTGGCGCGCGGCCGCGATGACCTCCGCGACCGCCCGCGGCTGGCTGGCGCCGAAGCGCGTGCGGAGCTGTTCCTCGAGATACCCGAGCCCGGTTCCGCGGTCGAGCGCGCGTCGTGTCGCGACCGCGACGAGCACGCCCTCCGCGCGCGCCGCCTGCCCGGCGGCGGCATTCGCTTCCGTCGTCACCGTGGCGGTACGTGCCTCGATCGAAGAAAGCTGGCCGGCGAGCGTCGCCTGCCGCGACGCAAGCGCGGCTGCGTCCGGCGCGGCACCCTCGTCATTGGCGTTGACCGGCTGCGACGGCGAGAAGCCTGACGGCTCGGCGACGGCCTGCCGCCTTGCCTGCACGGGCGCGCCGCCAAACCAGGCGATTCGCTTCATCGCATAGGCCGCAAGCCCGATGCCTGCGACAAAAGCGAGTAGCGCCAACAGGATGACGACACCCGCTTGGATGCCGTTTCGCGGGGCGCGCGAACGCATCGCGTCGATCGGCACATGGTCGGTCATAGCGTCTTATCCCCGCCCCCCGCCGCACGGTCAATCGATTGTGCAAGCGCGACGAGCGTCGCGTCGACCGGCTGCGCTGCCGCCGCCACCGCACGCCAGCCCGATCCCGCCGCGCACGCGACCGCCGGGCTCAGCGCCACGATCGACGCGTCGTGCCGTTCGCCCTGCGGGATCAACGCGGCGACGCGTCGGGCCGCGCGGGCGGAATGCAGGAGCACGAGCCGCCCCGCCGCTGCCGCGGCGAAGGCGGCGGCGTCCACGGGCAGCGCGACGCTGTCATAGACGATCGCGGTGGGCGACCCGGTCGCGACATGGTCCCGTCCGGCGAGATGGAGCGGACGGACGAGCCCGGCCTCGGCCGCCGTCGTCAGTACGGCGGCGACATCGCGCGTGCCGGTGATCGAGACTTGCAGCCCGGCCGCACGCGCCACCGACGCCGTGGCGTGTCCGACCGCGATCACCGGCATCATCGCCAGCATCCGCAATTGCGGACCGGCGTGCCGGATCGCTTGGGCGCTCGTCACCAGCAGCGAATCGAACGTCGCGGGATCGGGGGGTACCCATTCGACCGGTTCGACGGCGAACAGCGGCCACCCCAGCGCCTCGCCGCCGGCCGCCCGCAGGCGCGCGAGAGTCCGCGCATTGCCGGGTTCGGGTCGGACGACGAGGAAGCCCATCAGCCGCCGAACAGGCGCCGGACTCGATCGGGCGCGCGCGACAGCAGGTCTCCGGCAAGTTCGGCGGCGATCGCCTCGCCGATCATTCCCTCCGCATGTCCCTCGACGAACGCGCCGCCATCCTCGGCCAGCAACTCGGCACGCAGCGACAGCGTCGTGCCGGCGACGGAGGCAAGCGCGGCGACCGGCGAATGGCAATCGGCACGCAGCGCGGCGAGCAGCGCACGCTCCGCCAGGACGCAGCGGTGCGTCACCGCGTCGTCGATCGCGGCGACGATCGCCCGCGCGGCGGCGTCGGCGGCGCGGACCTCGATGCCGACCGCACCCTGTGCCGGTGCGGGAAGCATCGCGTCGGTCGGGATGGCATAGCCGATCGTATCGCGACCCAGCCGGTCGAGCCCCGCCGCCGCGAGCAGCGTCGCATCCGCCTCCCCCGCCGCCAGCTTGGCCAATCGGGTATCGACGTTGCCGCGGAACAGCACGATGCGAAGGTCCGGCCGCTGGCGGAGCAGCTGCGCGCGACGGCGCGGACTGCTGGTGCCGACCACCGCGGCGGGCGGCAGCGCGGCGATCTCGGCCGCACCGATCAGGCGATCGCGCACGTCGGCACGCGGCAGCATCGCGGCGATGGCGATCGCATCGGGTCGGAAGGTCTCGACGTCCTTCATCGAGTGCACGCAGGCGTCGATCTCGCGATCGAGGAGGGCGCGATCGAGCTCCTTCGTCCACAGCGCCTTGCCGCCGATCTCCGCGAGCGCACGGTCCTGCACCCGATCGCCGGTGGTGCGGACGACGACCAGCTCGACCGCGTCGACCGGCCAGCCGTGGCGCGCGCACAGGGCGTCGCGCACCATGTTCGCCTGCGTCAGCGCCAGCGGAGAGCCGCGCGTGCCGAGCCTGAACTTGACGGTCACCCCTTGCCTTTCCTGCCGTACCCGGCCGCCATGGCGAAAGCGCGGGGCTTCGACAAGTTTCGCGCGAGCGCGTAAGGGCCTGCAGCATGGCTGCATCGATCATCCTTGGCCTCGAATCCTCGTGCGACGAGACCGCCGCCGCGCTGGTGACCGGCGACCGCCGGGTGCTGGCGCATCGCCTGGCGGGACAGGAAGCGCATCATGCGCCGTTCGGCGGGGTAGTGCCTGAAATCGCGGCACGCGCGCATGTCGAGGCGCTGGAGCCGCTGATCGCGGCCGCGCTGGACGATGCGGGGCTGCGGCTCGACCAGGTCGATGCGATCGCCGCGACGGCTGGACCGGGACTGATCGGCGGGGTCATGGTCGGCCTCGTCACCGGCAAGGCGCTCGCCCATGCGGTCGGCAAGCCGCTGGTCGCGGTCAATCATCTCGAAGGCCATGCGCTCAGCCCGCGGCTGTCCGACCCCGACCTCGCCTTTCCCTATCTGCTGCTGCTCGTGTCGGGCGGCCATTGCCAGCTGCTGCTCGTCGAAGGCGTCGCCCGCTATCGGCGGATCGCGACGACGATCGACGATGCCGCGGGTGAGGCGTTCGACAAGACCGCCAAACTGCTCGGCCTGGGATTTCCCGGCGGTCCGGCGGTCGAGCGCGCGGCCGCGCACGGTCGGCCGGTCGTACCCCTGCCGCGCCCGCTGAAGGGATCGGCCGAGCCGCATTTCAGCTTCGCGGGCCTCAAGAGCGCGGTGGCGCGCGCCGTCGGCCAGCATGCACCGGAAGATATTGCCGCCTCCTTCCAGGCGGCGGTGGTCGATTGCCTGATCGACCGGACCCGCCGCGGAATCGCCGGCATTCCCGCGACCGCCTTGGTCGTGGCGGGCGGCGTCGCCGCCAACACGGCGGTGCGCGCCGCGTTGCAGGCACTGGCCGAAGACCATGGCCTGCGTTTCGCCGCGCCGCCGCTGTGGCTGTGCACCGACAATGCGGCGATGATCGCATGGGCGGGCGCAGAGCGGTTCGCCGCCGGGCTCACCGACCCGCTCGACACGCCGGCACGCGCGCGCTGGCCGCTCGACCCCGACGCAGAGGCCGTGCGCGGCGCAGGAGTGAAGGCATGAAGATCGGTGTGATCGGCGGCGGCGCATGGGGCACGGCGCTTGCGCAGGTGGCGGCGTACCGCGGCGAGCCCGTGCTCCTGTGGGCACGCGAGCCCGACGTGGTGGCGGGGATCAACGACGCACACGAGAATCGCCTGTTCCTCGCCGGCGTACCGTTGTCGCCTTCGATCCGCGCGACGGGCAGCCTCGGCGCCTTGGCCGAATGCGATGCGCTGCTCGTCGTCGCGCCGGCGCAGCACGTGCGCGCGGTGCTGGCCGAGACGGCGGTAGGGACGACGCCCCTGGTGCTGTGCGCGAAGGGGATCGAGGCCAAGACGCGCCTGCTGGTCGGCGAGGTTGCGCGGTCGGTGCATCCGCGCGCGCCCGTCGCCGTTCTTTCAGGCCCGACCTTCGCGCATGAAGTAGCTGCGGGGCTTCCCACCGCGGTGACGCTGGCGGCATCGGACGAAGCCTTGGGCCAGGCGCTCGCGGCGCGGCTCGCTGCGCCGCATTTCCGGCCCTATGCCAGCGACGACGTGATCGGCGCCGAGATCGGTGGCGCGGTCAAGAACGTGCTGGCGATCGCATGCGGCGTGGTCGAGGGCGCGGGGTTGGGCCAGAACGCGCGCGCCGCATTGATCGCACGCGGTTTCGCGGAGATGACGCGCTTCGGACTGGCGCGTGGCGCACGCGCGGAGACGCTGGCTGGCCTGTCGGGGCTCGGCGATCTGGTGCTGACCTGTTCGTCGACGAGCAGCCGCAACTTCTCGCTCGGCGTCGGCCTCGGCAAGGGGCGCTCCGCGACGGAACTTCTTGCCGATCGGCGGACGGTCGCGGAAGGCGCCTTTACCGCGCCGGTGCTGCGCGAGGCGGCGGCCGCTGCGCACGTCGACATGCCTGTGACGGAGGCGGTCTGCCGACTCCTCGAGGGCGAGCCGCGCGAACATGTGATCGGCGCGCTGCTGGCACGACCGCTCCGCCGCGAATAACCCAGCCGGCGAAGGGCGGCGCGCGGCGCGCCCGCAACCCGCACCGCGCGCGTTCAGCGAAGGGCCTGTCTCGCGAGGGCATTGCAATCGGCGTCGCTGGCGAGCGGCCCCTGATGGCCGGTGATAGCGCGGCCGATCGCCTTGAAGATGTTGCCGACGGACTTGGTTTCCCTGGGCACGACGAGCTGCGGCGCGCTGAGCGTCCCGGACAGCGACGCGCTACCGGGGAGACGCAACAGGCTGCGCTGCTTGGGCGCGCCGGTCAGGCGGATCGCGATCGATTCCGCGGGAAAGACGATGCTGCCGATGCCGTTCATCCGGCTGAGGCTGGTGTCGACGACGAGCGGGCGCACGGTTCCGTGCCCTTGCACGATGGGGAGGCCGAGGACGACGCAGCGCAGCCGGGCTTGCCGATCGTCGCCGATCGTCAGCGCCCGCCCCGCGTCGAAACCGAGCGCGGCGGCATATTTCGCCGGCAGCGCGCCGTCCTGAACGACAAGCCCGACATGCCCGTCCGCATGCGCGATCGCGCTGCGGATCGTATCGCCGCGGCCGGTCAGCCTGGCACGGGCTCGAACGCGGCCGGCGACATCGCCCTGCCCGGCCAGCAATTCGAGGCGACTGCCGATCATCGCCAGGTCGAGGCGAAGCGTCGGATGCACCGCGCCGCCGCGCTGATCGACGATCGCGCGTCCCGAAGCCCTGCCTCCGGCCAGTCGGATGGCGAGCGGCGCGACGGTGAGTTTCTGGTGGTCGAGGGAAAGCGTGCCGCTCAGCCCGGTGACCCCGGTATCGCCGCCCGCGCTGACCACGCGCGCGATGCGGACGTCGATCGTGCCGTCGGTCGAGTCCAGGTTGGCGAGGCTGATCGGCGTATCCGGAATCACGCGCGGCCCGATCCGCGCCTCCTGCGCACGGGCCGCCGCGCGCCCGGCGTCGGAGGCGAGATCATCGAAATCGAACCGTCGCGACGCGATGGCGCCGGTCAACCTGGTGCGGCCGTCCCGCTTCATCACCGTGACATGGCCCGCAATGTCGGAACGACCGATCGTGCCGGTCAGGCCGGTGACGGTCCAGTCCGGCGCGTCGTGGCGGACATGGGCGCGCAGCGCGACCGGCTGAGTGCCGAACAATCCCGCCTCGATCACCGCGTCGATCAGCTTGAGATCGGCGGCCCGCGTGACGAGGTCGAGCGTCATCCGGTCGGTGTCGAGCGGCCGATCCATCGTGCCGCGCGCCGCCATCGCCAGGGCGGCACCATCGATCCGCGCGGTGAAGGGCCAGGGGCCGGGCCGCGCCTGGGTCACGGCGGCGCCGGCGAACGCGAGCCGTACGGGCGCGCCGCGGATCGTCCCGGTGCCGCTGGCGCGCAGGCCCTTCGTGTCGGAGACGAAGGACAATCGCGCGTCGCGGTCGCGCTTGGCGTCGCGATAGCTGATCATGCTGTCGCGAACGGTGAGCCCGCGCAGGTGGGTCGAGGCGCCGCCGCTCTCCGCCGCGCCAGGCCGCGACCAGTTCGTGCGACCATCGGCTGCGCGGACCAGGGCGAGCGCGAGCCCGCTGACCCGGATATCCCGTGGTTGGAAGGTGCCGGAGAGCAACGGCCAGACCGGGAAGGTCACGCGCGCCTCGCGCAGACGCAGGAAATCGCCCGAACCCGCCCAGTCGGCCTGTGGAATGCGCACGTCGCGCACCGCGATCGTCGGCGTGAAGCCGATCGTGTCGAGGCGCGCCATGCTGCCGATGGTCACCGGACGCCCGAAGCGCTTGGTCAGCCGGTCGGCGACGATCCCGTGCAGCATGCCCCAGGGGAAAAGCGCGACTAGGAGCAGCAGACCCGCGACGATCGCGACGACGATGGCGGCGACCCGCCCGGCCCTGTTCATTGCCCCCTGCTCATGCCGATGCGACGCGCGAGCCTTGGCGTTGGTTCCGCTTCGGCCCTCCTCCCGCAGCGACGCGCGCGATCGGAACCGGCTCCGTCAAAAGTCGATCGCGATGCCCTTCAGTTCCCAGTCGCCATAGCGCACGGGATCCTTGCCCAGCGGATCCTCCGCAGGCCGGTCGGTCGCCTGCGGCTTTGGCACGGGCGGGCTCTTGGACAGATAGGCGGGCGGCTTCACGTGCGAGGGGCGCTGGGCCATCTTGCGTCTCCGGTCTCTGATCGCCTGTGCGGCGCGGCGGACAACGTGCGTGGCACGATGTCCGAACGAGCGCTAAGGCGGGCCATCACATCGGTATTTCATCCCAGGATCACAAGTTTGGCGCGTCCCCCTTCCGGAAAGAAACCCATCTCGGCCAGCAATGCCGAACCGCTCGGCACCGCGACCCGGCGGGCCGCGCTGCGCCTGCTCGACGCGGTATTGCGCCGCGGCGAACCGCTGGAGGCGGCGCTGGTCAGCGCGACGCGGCATATCTACGGCCCCGACCGGGGCCTGGCCCATGCCATCGCCGCCGAGGTGCTGCGCCGTCTGCCCGATCTCGACGCGATGATCGATTCGGTGACGGAGCGGCCGCTGCCCGACGATGCCAAGGCGCGCATGGCGCTGCGCATCGCATTGGTGCAGGCGCTCGTGCTCGGCACCCCGCATCATGCCGCCATTTCAACCGTCCTGCCGCTGGTCGACGGCGGCCCGCGCAAGCTGGTCCATGGCGTGTTCGGCGCGATCGTCCGCGCGGGCGTGCTGCTGCCCGAGACGCCGACCCTGCCGCCCGCTGTCGAGGCGCGATGGCAGACCGCCTGGGGCGAGGCGATGGTCGCGGGCGCCGAAACCGCGATCGCCGCGCCGCCGCCGCTCGATCTGACGCTCGCCGACGCCGGCGAGACCGCGCATTGGGCGCAGGTACTGGGCGGCACAAGCCTGATGCCCGGCCATGTCCGGCTGCACGATGCGGCGCCCGTCGCCGAGCTGCCCGGCTATGCGGAAGGGCGTTGGTGGGTGCAGGACATCGCCGCCTCGATCCCTGCGCGGCTGCTCGTGGTGAATGGGCCGAGCCGCGAGGGCGCGCGTGCGATCGACCTTTGCGCCGCGCCGGGCGGCAAGACGCTGCAACTGGCGGCGGCGGGCTTTGGCGTCGCGGCGCTGGATGTATCGCCGAGCCGGATCAAGCGGCTGCGGGAGAATCTGTACCGCACGCGGCTGAAGGCGGAGGTGATCGCCGGCGACGTCCTGCTGTGGCAGCCAGACGCACCGGTCGATGCGGTGCTGATCGACGCGCCGTGCAGCGCGACGGGCATCTTCCGTCGCCATCCCGACGTGCTGTATCGCGCGCACGATCGCGTCATCGCGGAGATGGCCACGCTGCAGGCGCGTATCTTCGCGCGGGCGGCGGAGTGGGTGAAGCCGGGCGGCAGCCTGGTCTATGCGACGTGCAGCCTGGAACCCGCCGAGGGCGAGATGCAGCTGGAGCGGTTCCTCGCGGCCCGTCCGGATTATGCGATCGATCCGCCCGACGCGACGCTGCTGCCGGAGGGCGTGCCGGTCGCGCAGGGCGGTTACGTCCGCACGCTGCCGGGCATGCTGGCGCAAGCGGGCGGATGCGACGGCTTCTTCATCGCGCGCCTGCGGCGGCAGGAATGATCCCTTCCGTTCCGCGTCCGGAAGGGGAGTAGGTGTTGTAATCACCATCCCTGCGACTAGAGAGCCACCATGCAGCCCGTCCGTATCGCCCCGTCGATCCTGTCCGCCGATTTCGCCAAGCTGGGCGAGGAAGTCCGCGCGATCGACGCGGCGGGGGCCGACTGGATCCATATCGACGTCATGGACGGACATTTCGTCCCCAACATCACCATCGGGCCCGCGGTGGTGAAGGCGCTACGCCCGCACACCGCCAAGCCGTTCGACGTCCACCTGATGATCTCGCCCGTCGACGTCTATCTGGACGCCTTCGCCGAGGCGGGCGCGGACACGCTGACGGTGCATCCGGAGGCCGGCCCGCACATCCACCGTACCGTCCAGCATATCAAGTCGCTGGGCAAGCGCGCCGGCGTCGTACTCAACCCCGCGACGCCCGCCAAGATGCTCGACTATCTGATCGACATGGTCGATCTGGTGCTGGTGATGAGCGTCAACCCCGGCTTCGGCGGCCAGAGCTTCATCGACAGCCAGCTCAAGAAGATCGCCGCGATCCGCAAGATGATCGACATGACCGGCCGTGCGATCGACCTGGAGGTCGACGGCGGCGTCGACGCGACCCACGCCAGGCGCTGTATCGAGGCGGGCGCGGATGCGCTGGTCGCGGGCACCGCGGTGTTCCGCGGCGGACCCGATGCCTATGCGGCCAATATCGCGGCCCTGCGGGGATGAGCGACGCGCTGCCGCCGAACCTGGCGCCCGACTCGATCCAGGAAGGCCGACGGCTGATGCGCGTCGGCGGCGACAAGGGTCTGAGCCTTGCCGAACGGCTGAGCGAGCATTTCCACCGGCTGACGTGGCGCACGCCGATCCATGCGATGCGGCTGAGGGGGCGTTACCCGCTCAAGCTGATCGCCGTGCCCGACGATCCCGTGATGGGCGACGCGAAGCGCGGCCAGGCGCTGCTGCGCGGCGAGATCGCCTTCCGCGGCGAGGCGCATCCGATCGACGCGCTCGATTTCCGCCGGCGTGACTGGGGCAAGCCGTTCGCGGAATATGTGCATAGCTTCGCCTGGTTGCGTGACCTGTCCACCGTCGCGACGCGGGCGCAGGGATCTCCCGTCGCCGAGCACCTCATGGGGCGCTGGCTCGCCGACTATGCGGACAAGGTCGACGCGCTGGCGTGGCGCCCCGACCTGTGGGGACGGCGCATTCTTTACTGGACCGCGCACGCGCCGCTGATCCTGTCGTCGACCGATCTCGTCTATCGCTCCAGCGTCCTCAACACGCTGGCCCGCGGCGCGCGCCATCTCGACCGCGGTGCGGACAAGGCCGCGCCGGGTGCGCCGCGCATCGCCGCCTGGTGCGGCGTCGTCGCGGCGGGGCTGCTGATCCCCGGTGGCGACCCGCGCAAGGATTTCGGCGAAGCGGGATTGGCGCGCGCGCTGCAGACCGGCCTGACGGAGGACGGCGGCTCGGTATCGCGCAGCCCCGCGATGCTGCTCGATACGATCCAGCTGATCGCCACCCTGCGCGAAGTCTATGCCGCGCGCCGGGAACCCTTGTTCGCGCCGGCCGAGGCAGCGCTGACCCGCATGGTGCCCGCGCTGCTCGGGGTGATGCACGGCGACCGGGCGCTTTCGAGCTGGCAGGGCGGCGGACCCGCCACCGCGGAGCAGATCGCGGCGGTGATCGACGCGAGCGGCGTGCGCACCCGCCCCCTGCGCCAGGCGCGCGACTGGGGCTATCAGCGGCTGGCGGCGGGTACGGCGGTGCTGATCGTCGATGCCGCGCCGCCGCCGGTGGCCAAGATGGTGGCGGGGGGCTGCGCCTCCACGCTTGCCTTCGAATTCTCCGACGGGCCGGCGCGCATCGTGGTCAACTGCGGCGGCGCGCGCGCGTCGGTGGCGCAGCTGCCGGCATCCCTCGCCGAGGCGCTGCGGACCACGGCGGCGCATGCGACGCTGACCCTGTCCGACAGCAACTCGACCGCGATCCTGAGCGACGGCACGCTGGGCCGCGGCGTCGCCGAGGTCGAGCTGAGCCGGCAGGAATCCGACACCGCGAGCCGGATCGAGGCGAGCCACGACGGCTATGTCCGCCGCTGGGGCTTCGTCCATCGCCGCCAGCTCATGCTGACGGGTGACGGGCGCGAGCTGCGCGGCGAGGACGCGCTGCTGCCGCAGGGACGCAAGCGCAAGAGCGGCAACACCGGCTTTGCGATCCGCTTTCATCTGGGCGCCGGGGTGGAGGCGTCAGCGACCGCAGACGGCCTGGCGGCGATCCTGCGCCTGCCCGGCGGCGCGCTGTGGCAGTTCCGCTGCCGCGGCGGCGCGCTCGGCATCGAGGACTCGCTGTGGATCGACGGCGACGGGCGGCCGGTGACGACGCAGCAGCTGGTGGTGACGGGCGAAGCGCCCGCTGGCGGCGCCAACGTCAGCTGGGCGCTGAAGCGCGCGATCTGAACGGCGAGCGCTGTGGTTCCCGTCCGGCCCGACCGACGGTGATGCCGGCTGGCCCCACGGAGAGCCGATCGGAGATCGTCGGGCGCAACTCGCATCTGTTCCCGCGTCCCATCCCCCGCTAGGGGAGCGCGCACGTTTCCTCCCCCCGAGAAGGCCTCTCATGTCGACGATCCGCATCCGCCGCGCCCTGCTGTCCGTATCCGACAAGACGGGCCTCGTCGATCTGGCACGCGGTCTCGCGGCCAAGGGTGTCGAGCTGGTTTCGACCGGCGGTACCGCGAAAACGCTTCGCGAGGCGGGTCTGGACGTGCGCGACGTCAGCGACCTCACCGGCTTTCCGGAGATGATGGATGGCCGCGTCAAGACGCTGCACCCGATGGTCCATGGCGGCCTGCTCGCGGTGCGCGACGATCCCGACCATGCCGCGGCGATGGCGGCGCACGGCATCGGCGCGATCGATCTGGTCGTGGTCAACCTCTATCCGTTCGAGGCGACGGTCGCCCGCGGCGCCGACCGCGATACGGTGATCGAGAACATCGACATCGGCGGCCCGAGCATGGTGCGCTCGGCGGCGAAGAACCATGCCTATGTCGCGATCGTCACCGATCCGGCGGACTATGCCGCCCTGGAGGCGGGGGAGACGACGCTGGACCAGCGGCGCGTCTTTGCGGCGAAGGCTTTCGCCGCGACGGCGGCCTATGACGGTGCCATCGCGCGCTGGTTCGGCACGGTCGACCAGGGCGAGGCGTTCCCGCCGGTCCTGCCCGTGACGCTGAAGCGCGCGGCGTCGCTGCGCTATGGCGAGAACCCGCACCAGTCGGCGGCCTTCTACACCGCCAACGACGGCGTGGCCGGCATCGGCCAGGCCCGGCAGGTGCAGGGCAAGGACCTTTCCTACAACAATCTAAACGACGCCGACGCGGCGCTGGAACTCGTCGCCGAGTTCCGCGAGGCGGCGCCCACCTGCGTGATCGTCAAGCACGCCAATCCCTGCGGCGTGGCGACCGCGGCAAGTCTCGAGCAGGCCTATGCCGAGGCCTTCGCCTGCGACACGGTGTCGGCGTTCGGCGGCATCATCGCGGTCAATCGCCCGCTCGACGCCGCGACGGCCAGGGCGATCACCGGCATTTTCACCGAGGTCGTCGTGGCACCGGACGCGGACGAGGAGGCGCTGGCCCTGTTCGCGGCCAAGAAGAACCTCCGCCTGCTGCTGACCGGCGACCTGCCCGACGCGCGGCGCGCGGGACTGTTCGCCAAGTCGATCGCGGGCGGCTGGCTGGTACAGGACCGCGATGCTGGCGTCCCGGGCGAGCTGAAGGTGGTCACCCGGCGGCAGCCGACCGCGCGGGAACTGGCCGATTGCCGCTTCGCCTGGACGGTGGCCAAGCACGTCAAGTCGAATGCGATCGTCTATGCGAAGGATGGCGCGACCGCGGGGATCGGTGCCGGTCAGATGAACCGGCTCGAGTCGGCGCGCATCGCCGCATGGAAGGCGAAGGATGCGGCCGATAAGGCGGGCTGGTCCGAACCGCGCACGATCGGATCGGCGGTGGCGTCGGATGCCTTCTTCCCCTTTGCCGATGGGTTGATGGCGGCGGTGGAGGCGGGCGCGACCGCGGTGATCCAGCCGGGCGGCTCGATCCGCGACGACGAGGTGATCGCCGCCGCCGATGCGGCGGGCCTGGCGATGGTCTTCACCGGCATGCGGCACTTCCGCCACTAGAATTTGATCCACGTACGCGGAAGCGGTACCGGCACTCACCCCGCCGCCCTGGGAGGCGTCAGGCCTCGACGGGAGAAATCCCGGTCTGCTCGGGATCGGGCAATGGCGGGACGCGCGCGAGCCACGCGCCGCCTGCCAGCGCCAGCAGCGCGAGGATGCCGCAGAACAGCGTGACGCCAGGCCAGCCGCGATGCGTCCAGGCGAGGCCGCCCGCCGACCCCAGCACGCTCGAGCCGAGATAATAGAAGAAGAGGTAGAGGGCCGCCGCCTGGCCGCGCTGGCTGCGCGCGCGGCGGCCGACCCAGGCGCTGGCGATCGAATGCGCACCGAAGAAGCCGATCGTCACGAGCGCGATGCCCGCGACGACGAGCGGTAGCGGGCGCGCCGCCCCGATCGCGAGACCGGCGAGCAGCAACACGACCGGGATCCAGAACATCCGCCGCTGGCCGATGCGTCCCGCCTGGGTGCCGAACCAGGCCGAGCTCAGCGATCCCAATATGTAGAGAAGGAATACGGCGCCGACCGCCGCCTGGCTGAGCGCATAGGGCGGCGCGACGAGACGGAACCCGGCATAATTGTAGACGGTGACGAACACGCCCATCAGCACGAACGCCTCGGCATAGAGCACGGGCAGCGCCGCGTCGCGGACGAGCGCAAGCAGCCCGCCGCCGACCCGCCCACCCGGTACGAACCCGCGCGACGCGGGTGCGAGGCGACGGAACGTCTCCGCCATCAGAAGGCCGGCGATGCCCACCGCCGCCAGGGCCCAGCGCCAGCCGGCCACGTCGGAAACCAGGCTGGCGACCAGCCGCCCGCCCATGCCGCCGATGCCGCTGCCCGCAATGTACAGCCCCATCGCCGCGCCGACGGAGTCGGCATGCACTTCCTCGGAGACATAGGCCATCGCCACCGCCGGCACGCCGGCGAGCGCAAGACCGGTGAGCAGCCGCAGCGCGAGCAGGCCGTGCCAGCCCGGTACGAGCCCGGCGGCGAGCGTCAGCGCACCCGCCGCGAACATCGCCCCGATCATGATCGGCCGGCGACCGACCCGGTCGCTGATGATGCCGGCGAACAGGATGCCGATCGCCAGCGGCCCGGTCGCCAGCGATACGGCGAGCGACGCGCCCTCCGCGCTCAGCCGATAGTCGCGCGCGAACAAAGGCAGCAGCGGCTGCACCGCATAGAGCAGCGAAAAGGTCGAGAATCCCGCGAAGAGCATCGCCAGGGTCAGGTGACGATAGGCGGCGCTGCCCTGGCGATGAAGGTCAGAAGCCGGAGAGGAAGGCCGCGACATTGGTGCCGAGCGCGTCGACGGCATATCCGCCCTCCATGATGATCGCCGTCGGCCAGCCGAACGCGGCGATGTCCGATGCGATCCCGCGATAGTCCCCGGTCGCGATGCGAAAGGCCGAGATCGGGTCGCCCTCCCACGTGTCCGCGCCGAAGCTGACGATCAGCAAACCCGGGTCGAAGTCCGCGATGGCCTTCAGCGCCCGATCCTGCGCGGCGCGAAACGCCGCTCCGTCGGTCCCGCGCGGCAACGGCAGATTGCGCGTCGTGCCGAAGCCGTCGCCTTCCCCGTGCTCGTCGGCATGCCCCCAGTAGAAGGGAAAATCGGTCGCGGGATCGGCGTGCAGCGACGCGTAGAAGACGTCGCCCCGGCGCCAGAAGATGTCCTGCGTGCCGTTGCCGTGGTGATAGTCGATGTCGAGGATCGCCACGCGCGCAACCCCCGCATCGCGCGCCGACTGTGCCGCGATCGCGGCGTGGTTGAGGTAGCAATAGCCGCCGCAATAATCCGGACCGGCATGATGACCCGGCGGGCGGCAGAGCGCGAAGGCGGCCCGCTCCCCCGCCAGCACCGCGCGCGTCGCGGCCAGCGCGGCCTGTGCGCTGCCGTAGGTGGCGGCCCAGGTATCGGGCGTCACCGGCGTGACGCTGTCCATCGCATGCGCGCCGAGCAGCGCATCGACGCGAGTCATCGACAATGGTCGACGACCGACGACCGGAAAGGCGTAGGGGATCGCGTCGCCGGCACGCCCCGCCTCGCGCCAGAGCCGGGGAACGTCGCGTAGCATCGCGCAATAGGCGGGCGAATGCACGGCGTGGATCGGATCGATCCCCGCATCGTCGGGCTGCTGCGTCGGGCCGATGACGGCGAGGATGTTGGCGATCCGCCCGGGAACCTCGGCATGCGGTGCGAGCGCGCCGTTGTGGAATTCGTGTGTCGGCGCGTGGAGCGCCTGGTCGGGGTGGTGGAAGATTTTCATGCGTCCCGTCTCCGCGCCGTGGCGAGCAGCGCCATGCCGGCGAGCGCGGAAGCGATCGACCCGGCAAGCACGCCGACCTTGACCCGGTCGAGCAGCGCCGGGTCGGTAAAGGCCAGGCCCCCGATGAACAGGCTCATCGTGAACCCGATGCCTGCAACCAGCGCCATCCCATAGAGCTGGCGCCACGACACACCGTGCGGGCGGCGCGCGATGCGGAGCCGGTCCGCAAGCCAGATCGCGGCGAAGATCCCCGCCTGTTTGCCGACGAACAGGCCCAGCGCGATGCCGAGCACGAGCGGCTCGACAAGCGTCGCCAGACTGGTGTTCGCGAGCGGCACGCCGGCATTGGCGAGGCCGAACAGCGGCACGACGACGAACGCGACCCAGGGCGACAGCGCGTGCTCGAGCCGGTGCAGCGGCGACCCGTGATGATCGGCCGCGTCGGACGTCGCGCGGAAGGGGATCAGCGCGGCGGTCACGACGCCCGCGATGGTCGCGTGGATGCCCGACATGAAGATCGCGAGCCACAGCGCCGCGAAGCCGAGCAGATAGGGCCACAAGGTCAGGACGCCACGCCGGTTCAGGACGTACAGCCCGGCGACCGTGGCGACCGCGACGCCAAGCGCCATCGCAGCGACGTGATCGGTATAGGCGACCGCGATGATCGCGACCGCGCCCATGTCATCGACGATCGCGATCGTCGCGAGGAGCAGCTTGAGCTGCGGCGGCACGCGCGGCCCGAGCAAGGCGAGCACGCCGATCGCGAAGGCTATGTCGGTCGCGGCGGGAATCGCCCAGCCGGGCTGCAGGGCCCGGTCGGACCCGGTCACCGCCAGAAACACGAGCGCGGGCACGATCATGCCCGCTGTGGCGGCCAGGAACGGCAGGCGCCGATCGGCGGCGCTGGCGAGCTGGCCGTCGACCAGCTCGCGCTTGATCTCCAGGCCGACGAGCAGGAAGAAGACGGCCATCAGCCCGTCGTTGATCCAGAGATGCACCGTCATCGCCCCGTGCTCGGGCGACAGCAGCGGGCCGGTCCTGAGGTCGAACAGAGCGGCATAGCCGGGGGCGGTCGCGGGCACGTTGGCCAGGATCAAGGCTATGGCCGCCGCCGCGATCAGGATGATGCCCGCCGCCGCCTCGCTGGACAGAAACGTGCGCAACGCCGATCGCGCCCGGTGGGGCAGAATGCTCATCTTCCCCCGGGTACCGGCTTCGCGGGCGGAGGCAAGTCCAACCCGCGCCGGGCCCGTATCCGCGCAAGCGACCGAACCGCGCGCGACGGCTGCGGGTCAGGCCGCTTTGGTCAGCGCCTCCGCAATCAGCTTGCGGCTGTTCGCGACGCCATAGAGCGCGATGAAGCTGCCCATGCGCGGACCCTGGCTGGAGCCTAGCAGCGTTTCGTACAGCGCCTTGAACCAGTCGCGCAGCTCGGCGAAGCCCGCCGTCTTGCCGATCTCGTACACGATGTTCTGAATGTCCTCCGCCCCCGCGCCCTCGGGCAGCGCGGCGAGGTCGGCATCGAGCCGGCGCAGCGCCTCGATCTCCATCCCCTCGGGGGGGCGCCGGTGCAGCGTCGGCGCGACGAAGTCGCGGGCATAGGCCAGCGCATGGCCGATCAGCCGGTCGAGCGCGGGATAACGCTCCGGCGTCGCGTCGCCGACGTAATTGGCCAGATAGCCCCAAACCTGCTCGCGAGTCGCATCGCCGCCCATCACGCCGACGAGGTTGAGCAACAGACCGAAGGTGACGGGCAGCGCTTCCGCCGGAACCTCGCCGGCATGGATATGATGCACCGGATTCCCGAGCTTCTGCGCGAGCGGCTGATTGGGGTAGTTGCCGCGGAACTGCCAATAGTCGTCGACCGCGCGCGGGATGACGCCGAAATGCAGCTGCTTCGCCTTCTTCGGCTCGCGATAGGCGAAGAAGGCCAGGCTCTCCTCCGGACCATAGGTCAGCCACTGGTCGATCGACAGGCCGTTGCCCTTCGACTTGGAGATCTTCTCGCCCTTTTCGTCGAGGAACATCTCGTAGTTGAAACCTTCGGGCGGGCGGCCGCCGAGCACGCGCGCGATCTTGGACGACTGGACGACCGAATCGATCAGGTCCTTGCCCGCCATCTCGTAATCGACGTCGAGCGCGACCCAGCGCATCGCCCAATCGACCTTCCACTGCAGCTTCGACAGCCCGCCCAGCGCCGACTGGACGACCCGCTCGCCGCTCTCGTCGACGAAGGCGATCGTGCCGGCTTCGGCGTCGACGACCTCGACCGGCACCTGCAGCACGACGCCGGTGACGCGACTGATCGGCAGGATCGGCGAATAGGTGGCGCGCCGTTCGCTGCGCAGCGTCGGCAGCATCACGTCCATGATGCCCTGATAGTGACGCAGCACGCCCTTCAGCGCGTCGTCGAAGCGCCCGGACGTATAATAGTCGGTCGACGAGGCGAATTCGTAGTCGAAGCCGTAACGGTCGAGAAACGCACGCAACATCGCGTTGTTGTGCGCGGCGAAGCTGTCGAACTTGCCGAACGGATCGGGGATGCGCGTCAGCGGCTTGCCGAGATGCTCGGCGAGCATCGCGCCGTTGGGCACGTTGTCGGGCACCTTGCGCAGCCCGTCCATGTCGTCGCTGAACGCGATCAGACGCGTCGGCTGGTCGCTCAATTCCTTGAAGGCATTGCGCACCATCGTCGTGCGCAGGACTTCGTTGAACGTGCCGATGTGCGGTAGACCCGACGGGCCATAGCCGGTTTCGAACAGGATCGGCGCGCCACCGGGCTTGCCGTCCGGCCACCGCTTGAGAAGCTTGCGCGCCTCTTCATAGGGCCAGGCCTTGGATGCGAGCGCGATGGTGCGAAGGTCGTCGGTCATGATGCGCCGGGGGACTAAGCCCCCGACGCGGTCACGGCAACGCCGGAGTTTTCAGCCGCTCAGCGGCAGCGGCGATGCGCAGTGATCGAGCGGTCGATCGCGCGGCCGGCCAGGGCGCCGCCGACGCCGCCTGCGATCGTGCCGAGTGCGCCATGGCCGAGCACGGAATTGCCGACCAGCGCACCGCCGACGCCGCCCGCGACCAGGCCCGTGGTGCCGCCCGAATAGCTGCAGCGGCGGACGTGATGATAGCCGCGCTCGTAATGGCGATGGTGATGGCGCGCCTGCGCGGCGCTGGTCGGCAGCACGAGGCTGGCCGGCAGGGTGAGCGAAACCGCGCTGAGCGCGAGCAACATCTTACGCATGAAAAGGTCCTCCTCCGACCGATGGTGCGTGCCGAACGAGCGACGGGCCGACGGGTTTCAACGCAGGCTGGTTGCCAATGTGTTCCAGCTGGTTAAGGCATGCCAGCGCGTGCTCCCCTATCCCGCCCTCCACGCCAGCCACGGCGGCATCTGGCTCGCGACCGCGGAGGGGACGCGCGCGCTGTCGCGCGGCGAGGCGATCGGTATCGCCGCGGACACGCCGGTGATCCTGCTGAACGCGCCTCTCGTCGGACAAAGGCTGGGCTATGCGGAGCTGTCGGGGCTCGACCTGCTCGAGCTGTTCGCCTTCCTGCATCCGGCGCGCTTCGCCGTGCCTACCCCGAAGGGACTGGCGCGCGCGGTCGACCTGTCGCCGCCCGACGGCGACGAGGATGTCGCCGCCTTCCTGCGCGAGGCGGCGGCGGCGCTGCTCGCGGTCCCCGCGGGCGAATGGCCGGAACGCGAAGGCGCCTGGAGCGCGGTACAGGCGCTGACGAGGCTGCGCTGGCCATGGGCGCCCGCGCTCGCCCCGTTGATCGCCAAGCCCAAGGAGCATGAGCGCTGGCTGTTCGGCGCGCTGCCCGAATGGGAAGAGGGCGCCCCCCGCCCCGCCCCGCGCTCCGTCTCCATTCCCACCGTCGAGGCCGAGGCGCGGCTGGTCGACCTGACGGGCCATGGCGCGGAGGAACGCCCGGGTCAGCGCGCCTTCGCCGCCGCCGCCAGCGCGGCCTTCGCGCCGCGTGCCATACGCGATGCGCCAAACCTCGTCCTCGCCGAGGCCGGGACCGGGATCGGCAAGACCCTGGGCTATCTCGCGCCCGCCTCGCTATGGGCGGAACGCGCGGGCGGCGCGGTGTGGCTGTCCACCTATACCAAGGCGCTGCAGCGCCAGTTGGCGCAGGAAACGGTACGGCTGTTTCCCGACGCCGCGACGCGCAAGGCAAAGGTGGTGACGCGCAAGGGGCGCGAGAATTACCTGTGTCTGCTTAACCTCGAAGACGCGTTACAGGGCGGTTTCGCGGGACGGGCCGCCGTGCTGGCGCAGCTCGTCGCGCGCTGGGCCGCCTATAGCGCGGACGGCGACATGGTCGGCGGCGATCTGCCGGGCTGGCTGCCGACGCTGTTCCGGCGCAACGGCCCGGCCGCGCTGACCGACCGGCGCGGGGAATGCGTCTATGCGGGCTGTCCGCATTATCGCAAATGCTTCATCGAGCATGCGGCGCGCGCCTCCGCCGATGCCGATCTGGTCATCGCCAATCACGCGCTGGTGATGGTCAATGCCGCGCGCGGGCGAGAGACCGCGACACGGCCGACCCGCTACGTCTTCGACGAGGGGCATCACCTGTTCGACGCCGCCGACTCGATGTTCGCGGCCGCGCTGACCGGGCAGGAGACGATCGAACTCAGGCGCTGGATCCTCGGTCCGGAAAGCGGCGGACGCGGCCGTCGGCGCGGCCTGCAGGCACGGCTGTCCGACGTCGCGAGCTATGACGAGCAAGGTGGTCTGGCGATCCAGGATGCGGTCGATGCGGCGCGGCATCTCGCCAGCGACGGCTGGCTCGGGCGGATCGCGGAAGGTGCGCCGTTCGGACCGATCGAGCGCCTGCTCGCCGCGGTACGCGGCCTGACCTATGCCCGCGCCGAGCAGCCGGGCGACGCCGGATACGGGCTGGAGACCGAGATCGCGGAGCCGACCCCCGAACTGATCGAGGCGGCCGCGCCCGCCGCCGCCGCGCTCGACGCGCTGGTCCGTCCGCTCGTCACGCTTGGCAAGCGGCTGGAGGCGGTGCTGGCGGAGGCGCCCGACTGGATGGACGCGCCGGCCCGCGCGCGGATCGAGGGCGCGATCGTGTCGATCGGATGGCGCGCCGAGACGGTGGCGGGCTGGCTGGCGCTGCTCGCACGCGTCGGCGGTCCCGTCGACCCGGATTTCGTCGACTGGCTCGCGGTCGACCGGATCGAGGGGCGCGAATACGACATGGGGCTGCACCGCCACTGGCTCGACCCGACGCGGCCCTTCGCGAAAGTGGTGCTGGAGCCGGCGCACGGCGCGCTCGTGACCTCCGCGACGTTGACCGGCGGCGGCGACTGGGCGACGGCGGAAGCCAGGGTCGGCGCGCCGCATCTCGCCCGCGCGCCGGCGCGATTCGAGGCGGCAAGTCCCTTCGACTATCCCAACCAGGCGGAGGTGCTGATCGTCACCGACGTCAAGCGCGGCGACCTGCCGGCACTCGCCAACGCCTATGCGCGGCTGATCGTCGCGGCGGGTGGCGGCACGCTGGGCCTGTTCACCGCGATCCGCCGTCTGCGCGGGGTGCATGCACGCATCGCCGACCGACTGGCGCGCGAGGGGCTGCCGCTCCATGCGCAGCACGTCGATCCGATCGACACGGGAACGTTGGTCGACATCTTTCGCGACGATCCCGCCGCCTCGCTGCTCGGCACCGATGCGCTGCGCGATGGCGTCGACGTGCCAGGCCGGTCGCTGCGCCTCGTCGTCATGGAGGGCGTGCCCTGGCCCAAGCCGAGCGTGCTGCATGCCGCGCGACGGCTGGCCGGCGGCGGCAGCGCCTATGACGACCGGATCGTGCGGGCGCGCCTCGCCCAGGCGTTCGGTCGGCTGATCCGGCGCGCTGACGACCGCGGCGCCTTCGTCATGCTGTCTGCCGCCTGCCCGTCGCGGTTGCTGACCGCCTTTCCCCCGGGCGTCGCCATCAGCCGGGTGACGTTGGACGAGGCGGTCGCGCGGGTCGCATCCCGGCTTTCCTTGCCTTCGATCATGGGGCATGAGGCCGCACATGACGGCTGAGCCCGGGGGGATCAGCCCCTGGCCGACGGGAGACGCGCGATGAAGACGCTGACGCTGCTGCGCCACGCCAAGTCGGGCTGGGACGATCCCGTGGCGCGTGATTTCGACCGACCGCTGAATGCCAAGGGCCGGCGCGCGGCGGAGGTGATGGGCCGTCACATGCGCGACGCGGACTTCGCCTTCGACCATATCGTCGCCTCTCCCGCCATCCGGGTGGGCGAGACGCTGGATGCGATCGAGGCGGGCTATGGGCGCAAGCTTGCGCCCGAATGGGATCGGCGCGTCTATCTCGCCTCGGCGGCGACGTTGCTCGACGTCGTGCACGGATTCGACGACGGGGCGGCGCGCGTGCTGCTGGTGGGCCACAATCCGGGGCTGGAGGATCTGGTGCTGATGCTGGTGCCGGAGGGCACCGGCGCGCTGCGCGGCGCGGTCGAGGCCAAATATCCGACCGCGACCCTTGCCGAAATGACCTTCCCGGTCGACCATTGGGCGGACGTCGCCGACGGCGGCGGGACGCTGACACGGTTCGTCCGCCCGCGCGACCTCGATCCGACGCTGGGGCCGGACGAACGATAGCCCCTCATCCCGCCGCCGCGGCGTTCGCCGGGCTGGCAAGGGGTGGCAAGGGGTGGCACCGCTACTTCTTCTCCAGCTGCGCTTTCAGTCCCGCGAGCGCACCGAACGGGCCGGCCTCTTCCTCGCTGATCACGCCGGCTGCGCGCAGCGCCGCCTCCGCCCCCGGGCTGCGCGGAAAGGGATCAAGCGCCAGCGCCATCGTCTCCGCCGCCGCTTCGCCCAGATCCACCGCGCCACCGTCATATTCGACCGTGTCGAGGTCGCCGACATCGAGCTCCACCTCTTCGCCCTCGCCCAGCGCGGTGACGAACAGCAGGGCGACGGGCTCGTCGACGTTCGCCGGGATCGGATCGCCCGTCACCGAACAGGCCTGGACCACGCGCGCCGTGACGCGGCCGCGTGCGGCGATGCCGGCCGCCTCGCGCCGGATTGCAAAGCGTGCTTCCAGTCCCTCGATGGCGATGAGGCCGAAACGCTCGGCCAATGCCGCGCGCTCGGTCTCGTTCGCCGCGATCGCGACGTCGCGATCGCGGTCGCCGATCGTGTCGATCCGCTCGGGGCGGCTGAATTCGGGGGTCACGGCAGGTCTCCGGCGGCGAGGTGGTCGAGGGGCGTGGCGGCCAGGCGGGCCCTGAATTCGCTCAGCGCCTGCGCGACGTGGGCGAGCGCTTCATCACCCGGCGCCGCGCCGCGATACAGGTTGCGGACCAGCGCCGGACCGAGGTCGCCGGCGGCGAAACCGTCCCGATAGGCGCCGAGGCGACCGCCGAGCAGGCTCATCATCTTGCCCATCTGCTTGCCGACGACGAGGTCGCCGATACCGATCTGGCGCAATTGCGCGTCCATGTCGTCGACGAAGCGCTCGGTCAGTTGCACCGAAAGCGGCGTCGCGACCTGTGGTGCCTGCGCTTCTTCCTCCAGCCTTAGCAGGACCACCGCCAGGACGGTGGCGATCATGTCGAACCGGCCGTCGAGCGTATCGGGCACGCCCCCCGCCAGATACCAATGGTCGGCGCGCCCGCGCGCCACGATCGCATTGTAGAGCGGCAGCGCCTCGTTCCGCGAGCGGCCGAACAATCTTGTCCACAATCCCACGCCGTCACCCTCTTCCGCCTGGCGCCGGCAAGCCTTGCCGCAACCCCGTGCTTGATGCCTCTTCGTTCCTCGCATATCGAGGCGATCGGCGGGCGATGCAATCGGCCTTGCCGCTGCCGGCCGTTGCCGCCGCTGGAGAATGTGATGAGCGTATCCTTTGCCCGTTCGTGCCTGGTCGCGGGCCTCGGGCTGACCCTGATGACCGGCGCGTGCGTCCCGCTGCGTTCGCACCAGGGCTATATCATCGACGTCGACCTCGTGAACGCGATCCAGCCCGGCGTCGACAACCGCCAGTCGGTCGCCGCCACCCTCGGCCGGCCGACGATCGCGAGCCAGTTCCCGCCGAACGACTGGTATTATGTCGCACGCGACAGCCGGAACCTGAATTTCCAGACGCCGAAGGCGCGCGACCAGATCGCGCTGAAGATCAGCTTCGACCAGGCCGGCACGGTGACGTCTATCACGCGGACCGGCGTCGACGAGGTCGCGAGCATCAGCCCCTATGGCAAGACGACGCCGACGCTGGGCCGCAAGCGCGGCTTCTTCGAGGATCTGTTCGGCAATATCGGCACGGTGGGTGCTGCCGGAACCGGCGCGGGTGGGCCCGGCGGCGGTGGTGGGGGTCGGACCGGCCCCTGATCGGGCATTGGCCCACACGCATCCGCCGCTTAGTCTGTCCCCCGCGCGTTGGCCGCGCCGCCTGCTACGCATCGGCGCGGCCGTGCCGCGCTTGGAAACGGCACTGATCCCGAAAGGGGTGGGATCAGGTACTCAGAACGCCGGTCGCGCCAATTGGTTCTGATCCCGGCGTGCGATTGTCGCGTGATGCGATCGCCGGCTCAAAGACGGGCCGCAGTTTGACCTTCGCGACCCGCCGCCCCACATGGGCGCGGATCACGAACAGGAGCGTAAACCTTGGCCACCCTAGGCATGTCCCCCGCCGAGAAGACCGCCGTCGAGGAGTTCCGCCGCGACGTCGTCGAACCGTCGATGACCAAGCTGGTGATCCTGGATTTCTGGGCGGAATGGTGCGGGCCGTGCAAGGCGCTCGCGCCGGTGCTGGAAAAGGTCGCCGCCGCCTATGCGGACAAGGGCGTGGTGCTCGCCAAGGTCGACACCGACAAGAACCAGTTCATCGCCAGCCAATTCCAGATTCGCTCCATTCCCACCGTCTATGCGATGTTTCAGGGGCAGCTGGTCGCGGACCTCACCAGCGCGCGCACCGAGTCGCAGCTGCGCGTGATCCTCGACCAGCTGCTCAAGCAATTGCCGATCCAGTCGGAGGCGGCGGATGCCGCGGCGGAGATCGAGCCGCTGATCGCGATGGGCGAGGATGTGCTGGCCGGCGGCGACGCAGAGCGCGCCTTGTCCATCTTCGACCAGATCGCCGACATGGCGCCCGATCACCCGGCGGTGCTGTCGGGTCGCATTCGTGCGCTCGTCGCGCTGGGACAGACAGAGGCGGCCCAGGCGGCGATCGACGCATTGCCGGCGGAGATCAAGGATCCGGGCATCGACCGGGCCAGGGCGGCGCTCGCGCTCGCGCAGTCCGCGCCGCCGGCCGACGATTTCGCGGGCCTGCAGGCCGAGGTCGCGGCAAACCCGGACGACCACGAGCGCCGGTTCGCACTCGCCAATGCGCAGATGGCGGCGGGCGATCGTGACGGCGCGGCGGACAATCTGCTCCATATCGTTGCCGCCGATCGCGAATGGCACGACGGCGCGGCGCGCCAGCAATTGCTCAAGCTGTTCGAAGTGGTCGGCATGATGGACCCGTGGGTCTCGACGCAGCGCCGGCGCCTGTCGGCGATCCTCTTCGGCTGAGGCGCGCCATGCCCGCCACCCGCCTCTCGATCTTTCCCCTGCCGGGCGCGCTGCTGTTCCCTGGCATGCACCTGCCGCTGCACATCTTCGAGCCGCGCTACCGTGCGATGGTATCGGACGCGATGGCGCGCGATCGGCGCATCGGCATGATCCAGCCCAACGGCGACGGCGACAGGCCGGCGCTATACGGCCTCGGTTGCGTCGGGCGGATCGCGGAGGTCGAGGCGCTGGACGACGGGCGCTACAATCTGGTGCTGGAGGGCGTCGCGCTGTTCCGGCCGCTGCGCGAACTCGACGTCACGACGCCATTCCGCCAGGTCGAGGCGGAAATCCTGCCGGTCGCACAGGACGACCTGTTGTCCCTGGGCCGGCGCGCCGCCCTTGAGAGCGAGTCGCGTCGCTTCGCCGACCTGCAGGGCTATGCTGTCGACTGGGACGGCGTCGCACGGCTTGACGATCAGAGCCTCGTCAACGGCATCGCCCAGATCGCCCCCTTCGACGCCGCCGCCAAGCAGGCGTTGCTGGAGGCGCCGGATCTGGAGCAGCGCGCGGAATTGATCATCCAATTGATGCAATTCTTCGGGCGCCACGACGGCGAGGACCGGGTGACGCTGCAATGACCGAAGCGACGGCTCTCGACCCCTGGCTGCTCGACAAGCTCGTCTGTCCGGTGACGCGCCAGCCCTTGCGCTACGATGCCCAGCGCCGGGAACTGGTCAGCGCTGCGGCGGGTCTCGCCTACCCGATTCGCGACGGCGTGCCGGTGATGCTGCCCGAAGAGGCGCGGCCGATCGGCGACTCGGCGGTGACGCCCGACTGAGAGACGACGGAATGGGCCGATGGCGCCTAGCGGCGCATCGGAAAAACGCGACAACGCGACTAGTATTTCCCAGTCCCGCGGCGCTGATGACTATGACTAGCCATCGGCCTGATTTCGCTTGTCAAAATATTTGATACGCTAGTCAGAATCATTCTGCGCAGGGTTCCGAGGGCTTCGGGAATCCGATTTATTTTCCTGAAACGTATTCCATTCGTCACCAACCGGTTGGACGGAGGCGCCATATCGATACTTGGGCTGCCGACGAATGCATCGTCAACGCCCTTGCGTGAGATTGTGCGCGTCTTGCAATGTCTTGATGGATGTTCACGGCCTCAACGCCTGACGTCGGCCTGTGCAAGGCACAATCCCTAATCCGGAAATCGGCCATAGATTCGGGAGGATGATGTCATGCCGAAGATCGTAGTCAGAATATTGCTACTGCTGGTGACGCTGCTCGCGGCAGGCACGGCGGCCAATGCGCAATATTACAATACGGACAAGATAGGCAATCTGCTGCTCAACGCGCGTAACGACATGACGATCGTTTGCGCGCATCGCGGTCTTCATGGAACCATCACGGGCCGCAATTCCGACAGCTGGATGCAGGATTATGCTGAGAATACCTTCGCCGCGGTGAAGCTGGCGGCATCCCGCGGCATCGAATGCTCGGAACTCGACGTCCGGCTCGACAAGTCGGGACGAGTCGTATTGATGCACGATTCCAATCTCGGCCGTCTGACGATGGAATCCTACGCGTCGCCCTTCGGCGTCTACGATCCCTATTCCGGGCGGGGCAGCAATCCCGCGGTCGATTCCTATCCGGGGACCGTCACGAACATCCGGTTGCGGCGGCCCGATCTGAAGGGCGCCGTCACCCAGTCGAGCTATGTCGAAACGCTCGACCAGATGCTTCAGGCGATGAAGGACAATCGGATCTCGATGGTGCTCTTCCTCGACATCCGGGACGCCGCGACGGCGCGGGCCGCCTGGTCGATCGTCAAGCGCTACACCAATGCCTGGGGAACCCCCGCGGAACGCTGGGTCTATTTCAAGATGCAGACCGGCGCGCTGGGCGAAGCACCCTGGATGTTCGAGTCGCAGCTGATCGTCCCGACGAACGAACTGTCGCGCTTCCGGCTCATCCCGGTGTTCACGACCGCGCATATCGACGCAAGCAACGGCCCCGCGTCGAGCCTGTCGAACTGGCAGAGCTACTACAACAAACCGTATGTCTACGCGACCGAACTGCTGCTGAAGCAATATGACTCCGCCCTGAGCTACCCGCTCAACAACATCCTCAATACCTACATGGCGTGGCGGACGCGGCCGGGTCCGGTGAAGGTGCTCGGCTCCTACCAGCCCGTGCCGGAAACCACGAACAAGATGTACTACGCGCTGGACGGCCATTGCTGCACGGGTCCGCAATTCTGGTTGTGGACGTCGAGCAAGGGCTTCGGGCGGGAGACGGCGGACAATCGGGAAAGCCTGGACTGGCAGATGCACGTCGGCAACCAGTCGTTCAGCTACATCATCACCGACGACCCCCTGACCGCGAAGGAGCAACTGTTCTTTGCCGGCCGCCGCAACGAGAGCGTCATCGCCAACTGACGCCCGGAGTAGCCGGGTCGGTCCACCTGCCCGGCTTCCATCCCGCCCGGCGGCTTATGGGAAAATCGCATGTGGAAAGCTCGAAGGATGACGATGATTCCGGCGATCCTGCTGGCATGCGCCGTCGCCACGATCGCATTCCTGCGCTGGCCACGGTCGTCGGAAAGGCGTTCCGGGGGCGTCGACGTGGTCGACGCCCCGCACCCGTCGGACACGCGCGGTGTCGCGTCGGCCTCGCCGCCTCTGCCCGAGGGTGACCACCCCCTGCCCCTTACCGGGCCTCGCCAGCTGGCGGACGCGACCACCAGGGCTTTTCCGATGCTGTACAACGGGCGGGTCGTCTGCGGGACCGAGTGCACCTTTCAGGCGACCTTCGGCCCTGCCAATGTTTCCAGGACGTGGCAGGCGGCGGAAACGCCGTATCACGGCAACATGGAGCGGTTCCTGACCAGCCACGGCCTTAAACCGCTCGGCACGATGACGATCGATCAACCGCCCGACGGCGAGATGTCGCTCAGGGTGCCGATCGCCCCACCGCCGGCGGCGGCAAGCCCGCAAGAGCGATGACGACGATCGACCGCGTCTAGATCATCAGGCCTTGCAGCAGCTTCGGCAAGTCGCCCGATTCGCCGCGGGCTTCCGCCATGAAACGGTCCTTGAGCGGCGGCAGCCGGTCGACGGCGCTGATGCCGAAGCGACGGACCGCACTCGCGGCCCTGCCCGGAATACCGAACAGGCGGGTAAGACCATCCGTCGCGGCGGCGACCATGAACGTGTCGAGCCCGCGCCATCGCTGGTAGCGGTCGAGGAGCGCCGCATCGCCCAGGTCGAGGCCGAGCCGCTTCCCCTCGACGAGCACCTCCGCCAGCGTGGCGACATCGCGGAACCCGAGGTTGAGCCCCTGCCCCGCGATCGGGTGGATGCCATGCCCGGCGTCGCCAACCAATACGAGCCGCTCCGCCGTGATCCGGGCCGCATGGTGGAAGCCCAGTGGATAGCTCGCGCGCGGGCTGGCATCCGACAACGCGCCGAGGAAGCCGCCCATGGCCTTTTCCGCCTCGGCCAGGAAAGCGCGGTCGGAGAGTTTGACCAGTCCCGCGCCGTCCTTCGCCTTCACCGACCAGACGATCGCGGAGCGGTGTCCGATCGCGTCGTCGGGCAGCGGCAGGAGCGCGAAGGGCCCGGCGGGATAGAAGATCTCATAGGCGATATTTTCGTGATCGTGCTCGTGGTGGAACGCACCCACGATCGCGGCATGATCGTACTGCCAGCGTGCGACCGCAATCCCCGCCGCCTGCCGCGTCGGCGACTGTCGCCCTTCCGCCGCGACGAGCAGGGGTGCGGTGACCACGCTGTCGTCGGACAGGACCGCGGTGACGCCCGCCGCCTCGCGCCGCACCTCCGTCGCGCGTGTCTTCATGCGCAGGCTTACCCCCGCTGCCGCGCTCGCCGCCTCGAACAGCGTACGGCGGAGCAGCTTGTTCTCGTACATCGTGCCGAGCGCATCGTCAGTCGCGTCCGGAATGAAGTCGAGCTTGCCCGGCTTGAGACCGTCGCTGACGCGGATCTGGCGAATGGCGCAGCCCTGCCCTGCCAGTGCCGCGCCTACACCGATCGCATCGAGCATTCGCCCGCTCGCGCTCGCGATCGCGGACGCGCGGCCGTCGAAGCCGGGCGCCAGCGTCACCGCGGGATCGGCGGGATCGACGACGATGCTGGTGAGGCCATGCGCGTCGAGCGCCAGCGCGAGCGTCGCACCGACGAGGCCGCCGCCGAGAATGATGACGTCCGCCTTCGCTGCGGATGGCTGTGTGGGCGTGTCCATGGCGCTTCTCCTACGCGTCCAAACGACGGGTGCCAACGGCCAGGTCCACCGTCGCCTGCTTGACGTCGCCCCTGCTTGGGCCGATGAATCCAGGGGCATTCCGGCATAGTGATAAGGATTTGAGGCAATGGCGAGCCGTGCGCAGCCAGGCTTGTTGCGTGAGACCGTGAAGGCGGGCGCGGTGCGTGGCGGCGCGCTGGTATCGGCGCTGGCGCTGTTCCTTGCGACGGCACTGACGGTATTGGCGCTGGCCAGCTATCGGGCGAGCGACGCCGCGCTCAATACCGCATCGGGCAGCCCCGTCGCCAATCTGGCGGGTCCGCCCGGTGCCTGGTTCGCCGATCTGGTGCTGACCTTGTTCGGCCCGGCGGTCGCGCTGTTGCTGCCGGTACTGCCGATGATGGCGATGCGGCTGTGGCGGGACCAGCCCGTCGGTCGCTGGGTGCGGATGCTCCGCGGGGCGACGATCGGCGTCGCGCTGATGGCGAGCGCCCTCGCCTTCGTGTCCGACAGCGCGGTGCTGGCGCTACCGGCCGGCTGGGGCGGGGTGATCGGCCTGTCGGTGTCGCACCTCGTCGAATGGGCGCTGTCGTTCATCAACCATCCCGCCGCCGAGCGTTGGACTGCGCGCGGTATCGGTCTGGCGTTCGGGGTTGCCGGTGTCGTCATCTGGGCGAAGAGCCTGGAGATCGACTTGGGCGATCGCCGCTTCCGCCTGCGCCGACGCCGGGCGAGCGTCGATGCGGAGGGCGTGGACCTGCCGTTCGATGCCTATGACGATGCAGACGAAGACGAGGAGGAGGAACCGCTCGACCTCAAGCGCAAGACTATCGAGCCCCGTGCGGTCGCCACGCCCGACCCTCGTCCCGCGCCGGTGATCGCCGACCGAAACCTGGCGCCCTCCGCGGCGACGGCAAAACCCAAGCAGGCGCAGCTCGCGCTCGACCACAGCTACGCCCTGCCCGAGATCGATCTGCTCACCCCCGCCCCGCCGGCGCCCAAGGCGGCCATCGACAAGGCGTCGCTGGAGCGCAATGCGCGGCTGCTCGAGAACGTGCTGGACGATTTCAAGGTGCAGGGCGCGATCACCGAGGTGCGGCCCGGGCCCGTCGTCACGATGTACGAGCTGGAGCCCGCGCCGGGTATCAAGGCCAGTCGCGTCATCGCGCTCGCCGACGATATCGCGCGCAACATGTCCGCGGTCTCGGCGCGCGTCGCGGTAATACCGGGTCGCAACGTGATCGGCATCGAGCTGCCCAACGCGAAGCGCGAGATGGTCAGCCTGCACGAACTGGTCGGCAGCCAGACGTTCGAGGATCAGGCCGCGCAGCTGCCGATCATCCTCGGCAAGAACATCGCCGGCGATCCGGTGATCGCCGATCTCGCGCCGATGCCGCACCTGCTCGTCGCCGGTACCACCGGCTCGGGCAAGTCGGTCGGTCTCAACTGCATGATCATGTCGTTGCTCTATCGGCTCACCCCCGAACAGTGCCGCATGATCATGATCGATCCGAAGATGCTGGAACTCAGCGTCTACGACGACATCCCGCACCTGCTCTCCCCCGTCGTGACCGATCCCGCCAAGGCGGTGCGCGCCCTCAAATGGGCGGTGGAGACGATGGAGGACCGGTACCGCCAGATGTCGTCCGTCGGCGTGCGCAGCCTCGCCGGCTTCAACGACAAGGTCCGCGCCGCCAAGGCCAAGGGCCAGCGGCTCGGCCGCCGCGTACAGACCGGCTATCACCCCGACACGGGCCAGCCGGTCTATGAGGAGGAGCAGCTCGACTACGAACCCCTGCCCCAGATCGTCGTCATCGTCGACGAACTCGCCGACCTGATGATGACCGCCGGCAAGGAGGTGGAGTTCCTGATCCAGCGTCTGGCGCAGAAGGCACGCGCAGCGGGCATCCATCTGATCATGGCGACGCAGCGCCCCTCCGTCGACGTCATCACCGGCGTCATCAAGGCGAACCTGCCGACGCGGATCAGCTTCCACGTCACCAGCAAGATCGACTCGCGCACCATTCTGGGCGAACAGGGCGCGGAGCAGCTGCTCGGGCGCGGCGACATGCTGTACATGCCGGGCGGCAAGGGCATCGTGCGCGTCCACGGCCCGTTCGTCAGCGACGACGAGGTTCGCGCGGTCGCGGATCACTGGCGCGGCCAGGGTCAGCCCGACTATATCAGCTCCGTCACCGAGGAGCCCGAGGAGAGCTACACGCTCGAGGGTGCGCCGATCGGCGAGGATTCGGCCGAGGATCAGCAATATCGCCAGGCGATTCAGCTCGTCTGCGAATCGCAGAAGGCATCGACCAGCTGGCTGCAGCGGCAGCTGCGCATCGGCTACAATTCCGCCGCCCGCCTGATCGAGCGGATGGAGAAGGACGGCATCGTCGGCCGTCCCGACCACGTCGGCCGACGCGAGGTGCTGCGCGATGCGGAGGGGCATGCGATCTGATCTGCCGCATGTCGGCACGCGGAGCATTGCAGGGCCGGCAATCGGCCGCGCGTGCGACTCTGCGGCGGCGCGTCGGCAGGACCATCGCGGCGCCGGACACGCGCAGCACGGACCCACAGCGCTCGTTACCGGTTAAGCGGCTATTCAACGCCTCTCTGCCAACAGGACCCGCATGATCCGCCACGCCTTCGCCTTTGCCGCCGCGCTCACCACGCCAGTCGCCCTCGCCGCCCAGTCGACCGGCGACCTCGCCGTGGTGCAGCGCCACTTGCAGGCGCTGACGACGATGACCGCGGACTTCACGCAGACCGACCGCAACGGCAAGGTGCTGACCGGCACCTTCACGCTGAAGCGGCCGGGCAAGCTGCGCTTCCAATATGAGAAAGGCGTGCCGATCCTCATCGTCGCGGAGGGCGGGGCACTGACCTTCATCGATTATTCGGTGCGACAGGTGCAGCGCTGGCCGATCAAGAATTCACCGCTGGGCGTGCTGCTCGACCCCAGCCGCGACATATCCCGCTATGCGAAAGTGGTGCCGACCGGCAATCCGCAGGTCGTGTCGATCGAGGCGAACGATCCCAACCACCCCGAATATGGCAGGATCACGCTGATCTTCCAGCGCGACGGTGCCGCCCCCGCGGGACTGATGCTGCAGGGCTGGGTCGCGCTGGACAGCCAGAACAACCGCACCACGATCCGCCTGTCGAACCAGAAGTTCGGCGTGCCGGTGAGCGACGGGACGTTCCGCTGGAACGATCCGCGGCGCAGCTCGACGCGAAACTGAACGAATTTATCGGACCCATTCATGCAAGCGACAGGTTTGCGGCCCTAAACAGGGATCGCGGATGTGGGGTGTCTGGGATTTTTCCCCCTGTTGCCCGGACCGAACGACCACTTCCCGCCTGCGTGACCAACACCAGGTCGGCCCTCGCTCCATGCCCCCGGAGCGGGGGCCTTTGCTTTTGGGGACGCTGCGACGGCGTGGATCGGCGGGCATGCCCGCACCTTGCCGCACTCTCCAGCGCGGCCTAGATGCGTGGCCGTGAAAATCGCCTCCTGGAACATCAATTCGGTCCGATTCCGTTCGGCCATCGTCGCACAATTTCTGACCGAGGCGGCGCCGGACATCCTGTGCCTGCAGGAAACCAAGGTCGTCGACGAGGATTTCCCGCACGATCTGTTTGAAAGCCACGGGTACGTCCATCGCGTCGTCCACGGGCAGCGGATGCATCATGGCGTCGCGATCGTCAGCCGCGTGCCCATCGCGGAGGACGACCGGCTCGACTGGCAGGCGAACCGCGAGGCGCGCCACGTCGGCGTCCGCCTGCCGAATGGTGTGCGGCTGGAGAACGTCTACGTGCCCGCCGGCGGCGACGAACCGGATCGGGAGGTCAATCCGAAATTCGGCCAGAAGCTCGATTTCGTGGCGCGCATGACCGAATGGTCGCGCAGCCTCGCCTGTCCGACGATCCTGACGGGCGACTTCAACATCGCCCCGCTGCCCAGCGACGTGTGGAGCCACAAGGCCTTGCTCAAGGTGGTCAGCCACACGCCGATCGAAGTCGAGGCGCTGGATGGCCTCATGACGTCGAACGACTGGGTCGACCTTGGTCGCCATTTCCATCCGGCGCCGGCACGGCTCCACACCTGGTGGAGCTACCGCTCGCCCGACTGGACGAAGAACGATCGCGGCCGGCGGCTGGACCATATGTGGGCGACCGGCGACGTCGCGCGCCAGGCCGTCGCGCACACGGTGTTCGAGTCCTGCCGCAGTTGGGAAAAGCCGTCGGATCACGTGCCGATCATGACCGAGTTCGCCTTTTGACGCCTCCGCCCGCGCCACGTCCCCGCGCCGCCGCGCGGGCTGTCGACGCGCTGCGCCGGGGATGGCCGATCGCGATCGACGGGCTGACGCTGCTGGCGATCGAGACGAGTGACGCGGGGCGCCTCGCCGACTTCGATCCGGACGGACGATCGGCGGTCCTTATCTCGTCCGGACGGGCGGTGACGCTGAAGCTCGCCAACCAGCGCGATGCGGCCGATCCCGACCTGCCGGTCCTGATCGAGCGCGCACCCTGGCTCGACTTTGCGGGCGCCACCGCCCTCGCGGATCCCAGCCTTGATCTCGCCACGCCGCTGAAAGGGCCATGGCGCAGCCTTCCGGTTGCCCATCCGCAAGCGGCTGCGGCGGCGCTTCGCCTGGCGCGGATCGCGGGCCTGCTGCCCGCCTTCTTCGTCGACGGGCGTGATCCGGAAATCACGATCACCCCGGCCGATATCGATGCGCACGAGGATTCCCGGCGGCTGACGCTGGCAACGCGCGCGCGCCTGCCGGTCGACGGGGCGGAAGATGCGGAGATCGTCGCCTTCCGCTCGCCCGAGAGCGCGGACGATCACGTCGCGCTGCTGATCGGGCAACCGGACGGCAGGCCGCCCCTGGTGCGCCTGCACAGCGAATGCCTCACCGGTGATGCGCTGGGCAGTCTGAAGTGCGATTGCGGGCCGCAGCTGCAGGCCGCGATCCGCGCGATCAAGGCGAGCGGCTGGGGCATCCTGTTGTATCTGCGGCAGGAAGGGCGAGGCATCGGGCTGGTCAACAAGCTGCGCGCCTATGCCTTGCAGGACCAGGGGTTCGACACGGTCGATGCAAACACGCGCCTCGGCTTCGCCATCGACGCGCGCGACTTCGGCGTGGCGGCGCAGATGCTCGTGCTGCTCGGCCAGGACCGCGTGCGGTTGCTGACCAACAACCCTTCGAAGGTCACGGGCCTGGAAGCTGCAGGCGTGGCGGTGACGGAACGCGTACCCCACGCCCTGCCCGCCAATCCGCACAACGCCCGGTATCTCGCCACAAAGCGCGATCGCACCGGGCACCAGCTCTAATTTGCGATTCAGCGGGCGGCGGCGGTAGCTGATCCACGATGTCGATCAGATGCCCGACACCGGCTTGCGACGTCTATCCCGTGATGGCATCGGGATCGATCAGTCCCGTCAGTCGCCGTGCGGCGCGACGGGCAAAGGCTAAGGTGCACCGCTTGCGCGCATGCGCGGGAAGCGGCGTCGTGTGCGCCTCGCGGACGATCGCCGCATCGTAGCGGTCCGCCACGATCACGCCCGTCCGTTCCGGCAGGAAAGCGGGGCCGTTCAGCGGCGACAAATCGAAACCGGCCGGCACCGCCCAGTAATAACGGTCGCAATGCGCAAGATAATCGGGCCACTTGCCGTCGCCGAGCAGATCCGCACGCGACACCTTGATCTCGACGATCACGAGTTGCCCGCGGGCGTCGATCGCCATCAGGTCGGCGCGCCGTCCGCCGTCGAGCGGGACCTCGCCCATCGTGGTGAGATCGTGGCGCAGCAGCATGCGCGTGACGCCACGCGCCACGTCGGCGGCACAGATCGCAGGATCGCCGCCGTCCAAACACGAAGCCGGAGCCATGTCGAGCATGACCCCGGCTTAGAACATTTGACGAACGGGGCAAGCCCCGCCAGCGTACCGATCAGCGATAGAAGACGTGGTTGCCGATCATCGCGATCTTGGTGAGGTTGCCGCCCGGGCGACGGTTCGGCGTGTTGAAGTACAGCGCCTGCGGGGCGGGACTGTCCCATGCCGCGTCCATGGCGACCTTGGCGACCGCGATCGCCGTGCGATAGGCCGCGCGGGCCTGGTCGATCGTGGGGATCTGGCCCCCGCGCACGAAGGCGAATTGGCCGCGCTGCTTCACGACGGCGCAGACGTCGGACGGGAAACGTCCCGACTTGGTGCGGTTGATGATCACGTTGGCGACGGCGAGCTGACCGGCAAGCGGTTCGCCCTTGGCCTCGAAATAGATCGCGCCGGCCAGGCAACGCTCGGCGTCGGTGACGTCTGCGCCGTCCTGCGCGGCGACCGCATCGGCCAGCGTGTCAAACTCGTCGTCAGCCCCATCATCCGCGACGGGCTGGGTGGGGAGCTGCTGGACGAAGTAGGTGGCGGGCTTTGCCTGATTCACCGGAGCCTGCGGCGCGACGGCGGCGGCATCGACGGGAACAACGGCGGGGAGGAGGGGGTTGGCAGCAGACGGAGCGGCCGTCTGAAGCGCCGAGAGGACCTTGCGATCGAGGTCCGTGGCGCGGCCGGGCGAGCTGTTGCCAAGCAACCCGACCAGGGAGAAAGTCATCGCCGCGAAGGTGGCGGCGCGCTGGAGAACGGTCATCAACACTATCAATGTGCGGTTGGATCACGGACCCGATGCCCCCGAAGGGCATCGTCCGGGCTTCCCCCCGACTGCGTAACCGACCCGGATCGCACCCGGGCACAGCACAACGCGCTTAAAACGTGCGCGTCGCGTGCGTCACAGGGCTGTCATTCGTCAATCGTTCAGGATCGTTTCAGCGGCGAACCGTTCAGCGTCCGCGATATCCAGTTCGATCACCCACAGGTCGGGGTCCCGCTCGCGCCGCCGGCGCCAATAGTCCTCGATAGGTCCGGATGGAGTCGAATCACGCAGTATCGCTGACCCATCCAGGTCGAATCCATGCTCGATCGCCCGTTCGGACCCGTCACGGCCGGCGATGAGGATCAGCACGCCCCCAGCCTGCGCATCCCCCCTAGCGCGCACGACCGCCAATCCGCCGGCATCGTTGACCCGGCGTAGCAAGGCACCGACCGCGAGGTGCGTCGGAAGCCGGCCGCTCATGCCGCACGATAGCCGGGAAGGCCGGAAAGAGGGATTTGCGAGCGCATGAAGGTACCCGTCCCGCGTGCGGCTTCCTCGCCCTCGGCATCGATCAGCCGCGCGTCCGCGACATAGACCCGGCGTTTGCCGCTGATCCAGCGCCCCTCCGCCACCACCGGACCCGCGCGCAGCGGCCGGGTCAGCAGCAGGTTGAACGCCGTGGTCAACAGGAAGCGATCGGTGACGAGGCTGTTCGCCGCGTAGAAGGCTGCGTCGTCGAGCATCTTGAAATAGCTGGTGCCATGCACCGCCCCGGCAGCGTGGAAATGCTGCTCGCCCAGCGTGAAATGGATGCGAGCCATACCCGGCTCGGCGATCTCCAGGCGGGAATCGAACAGCCGGTTGATCGGTGCTGCGGCATAGAGCGATTCGAGCGCGCGGAAATGCGCATCCTGCGCCGCGCTGCCCGGCTCAGGCGGCGCCATGCGCGAGTTCTGCCGTGAACAGGGCATAGAGCGCGTCCGGGGACCCTGCGCCGCGCAACTTTGCCAAGAATGCGCGGTCGCGCAGGCGCCGCGACACGCGGGCGAGCGCCTTCAGATGGTCCGCGCCGGCATCCTCCGGCGACAGGAGCAGAAACACGAGGTCCACCGGCAGATCGTCGACCGCATCGAATTCGATCGGCTGCGGCAAGCGCAGGAACACGCCGGTAACGGCATCGAGGTCCGGCAGGCGCGCGTGCGGGATCGCCACGCCACCGCCGAAGCCGGTGGATCCGAGCTTCTCGCGCGCCGCCAACCGCTCGGCGACCAGCCGCGCGTCCAGGCCAAGCGCGCCCGCGGCCGAGGCGAGCTGCGCGAACAGCGTCTTCTTGTTGGCGACGGCCACGTCCGTATGGACGGCATCGGGCCGCAGCAGATCACTGAAATCGCTCATGCATACTCGTCGGAAGCCCCGCCGGCCCCATAACGGGTCCGGCGGGGGCAGGAAAGGTCAGCTGCCGGCCTGTACCCGCTGGGGCTCGACCCAGCCGATCGTGCCGTCACCACGACGATAGACCATGTTGTACGCCCCTGTGCCGGCATTGCGGAAGAGCAGGGCGGCAGTGTTGCGCAGGTCGAGCATCATCACCGCGTCGGACACGCTGGCATCGGGCACGTCGACCCGCGTCTCCGCGACGATCAGCGGCGCGTCGCCCGCCTCGTCCTCCGCCGGCTCCTGGAACAGCGTGTAGCCCGCGCTATTGTCATAGCCGGCGTCCTCCTGCAGCTGGACGACTTCGCTCGCATTACGGTCCTTCAAGCGGCGCGAATAGCGGCGCAATTGCTTGTCGATCTTTTCCGCCGCGCCGTCGAAGGCGAGATGCGCGTCCTGCGCTTCGTGGCGGCCCTTGAGGACGAGACCGCGCGTCACGTGCATGACGATATCACACTTAAATCCGACGTCGTGCGGCCCCTTTCCGAACGTGACTTCGGATGAAATGGCACGGGCGAAATACTTCGTGGCGATACCCTGAAGCCGGTCGCTCACATGATCCTTGAGCGCGTCGCCGGTGGCGACCTGGTGACCAGAAATCCGGATATCCATCGTGTTCTCCATGATGTTGGGGCGGACCTGTTGGCCTTCGCCCGGGGTGATGTCATGCGGACGATCCTGCCCCCCACAATGGATCGTCCAACGTAGCAACAAACGCGGCATGCACCGCAAGTTCCGCCTCGGGTGCGACGAAGCGCCGCGGCGGCCGGACGACACTGGGCCGGCGCGCGACGATTTCGGCCGCCGCCCCGCCGACGCTTTCGCTGACGAGGCCCAGTCCGATCTGGCGACCGCCCATCAGTTCGACATAGACCTGCGCGAGCAGTTGCGCGTCGAGCAGCGCGCCGTGCAGCACGCGGTGCGAGCGATCGATGCCGAAGCGCGAGCAGAGCGCATCAAGCGTATGCTTGGCACCGGGATGCTTCTGACGCGCGATCGCCAGAGTATCGACCATGCGGTGCATGCCGATGAGCTCGCGTCCGCAGCGGCCGAGTTCACCGTTGATGAAGCTGAAGTCGAAACCGGCATTGTGGGCGATCAGAGGCGCATCGCCCAGGAACTCGATAAGCGCCTCCACCGCCGCGCCGAACAGCGGCTTGTCGGACAGAAACGCATCGGAGATGCCGTGCACCGCCTGTGCCTCCGCCGGCATGCTCCGCTCGGGATGGTAATAAGCGTGGAATGTGCGCCCCGTCTCGACGCGGTTGATCAGCTCGACGCAGCCGATCTCGACGAGGCGGTCACCCCCGGCGAAGCTCAGGCCGGTGGTTTCGGTATCGAACACGATCTCGCGCATGCCAGCGTTATCCGCCCGCGCGCGTCCGCATGCAAGCGAGGACATCGCGCACCGCCGCCCGCGTCGCGTCGAGCGAGCCACCGGTCGGGATGACGAAATCGGCGCGCGCGCGTTTCTCCGCATCGGGCAACTGCCGCGCGAGGATCGCGTCGAGCTTCGCCGCCGACATGCCCGGTCGCATGAGCACGCGGGCGCGCTGCACCTCGGCGGGGGCGGAAACCACCGCCACCGCATCGACCTTCGCATCGCCACCCGTTTCGAACAGCAGGGGCACGTCGAGGATCACGACAGGCGCCCCGGCATTGGCAGCGAGGAACGCCAGACGCTCCGTCGCGACCGCCGGATGGACGATGTTCTCCAGCCGCCGCATTGCCGCCGCATCGTGCAGAACCGCAGCGCCCAACGCCGCGCGATCGACACCCGCCGGTCCAGTCGTCCCCGGGAAAGCCGCCTCTATCGCCGCCACCACGCCACCGCCGGGCCCCTGCAGCCGATGAACGGCCGCATCGGCGTCGAACACGGGCACGCCCTCCGCCGCCATCATCGCGGCGACGGTCGACTTGCCCATGCCGATCGACCCGGTCAGGCCGAGCAGCAGCGTCATGCCGTCAACAGCTCGCGCAGGGCGTCGTCCCGGTCGCGCGGCGGCTCGGCGCCGAAGAACAGCTCGAACGCCAGCGCTGCCTGACCGATCAGCATTTCCAGACCGTCGACCGTTTCCAGTCCACGATCGTTCGCCTGGGCGAGAAGGTCGGTCTCCAGCGGCGAATAGACGATGTCGTAGACGATCGCATCCTCGCGCAGCGGGGCCAGATCGACGTCGAGCGGCGGCTGGCCGGCCATGCCGAGCGTGCTGGCGTTGACCAATAATGCGGTATCCGCCGCCAGCGGGTGGGTGAGTGGCCGTGCCTGCCCCTTCAGCCCGAAACCGGCGAGCAACGCACCCGCTTTCAAGCTATTGCGGTTCATCACGGTGACGGGTCCGACCCCCATGCGCGCCAGCGCGAACAGCACCGCGCGCGCCGCACCGCCCGCGCCGATCACCGTCACCGCCTTGCCGACGAGGTCGAAGCCGGCGAGCGGTGCGTAAAAGCCGCCCGCATCGGTATTCGTGCCGACCGCGCCGCCATCCTCCGCGCGGAAGACCGTGTTGATCGCGCCAATGCCGCCGCGCACGTCACCGCGATCCTCGACATGGTCGAGCGCAGCGAGCTTGTGCGGCATGGTGATGTTGCACCCGCGCCAGTCGGGATCGGCACGGCGTTCTGCGAAAAAGGCGGGCAGCTCGTCCACCGTGACCAGCGTCTTGCGATAATCCGCCTCCAGGCCGAGCGCTTCGAGCCAGAATCCATGGATGATCGGCGACTTGGACTGCGCGATCGGGTCGCCGATCACCTCGGCATAGGGACGGCGGCTGGCAGTCATGACGGCATCACCTTTCGCACGCGCAGATAATCCAGCACGGCCAGCAAGGGCAGGCCGAGCACGGTGAACTGGCTGCCCTCGATCCGCGAGAAGAGCTGCGCACCCGGCCCCTCGATCCGGTAGCAGCCGACGCAGCCGCTGATCGCGGGCCATTCCATGTCGAGATAGTGGTCGATGAAGGCCGGGGAGAGGGGGCGGACGTGCATCTTCGCCGCCTCGACGTGCCGCCATACCGGGCGGCCATCCTCCGCGATGACGGCCGCACTCCACAGCTGGTGCACGCTACCGCTCAATCGTGACAGATGGTCCGCCGCCTCGTCGCGGCTGGTCGGCTTGTCGAGCAGGCTGCCGTCGGCGAGCGCGACGACGCTGTCGCTGCCCAGCACCAGCCGCTGCGGCGCACGGGTCGAAACCTTGATCGCCTTCAGTTCGGCCAAGGCATCGGCGAGGTCCCGCGCCTTCAGATCGGCGAGGCTCGCCTTGGCCGCCTCTTCGTCGACACCGGCGGCGGTCGCTTCGAACGGCACGCCGGCGGCGGTCAGCATCGCCCGGCGTGAGGCGCTTTGGGAGGCGAGAAGGAGAGGGGTCATACGTGTCATCTAGGTTGCGCCGGCGAACTTGTCGAAGGCGCCCTGCGGATCAATCCTTCAGCGAACGCTGGTTGGCCAGCGCGATGATCGCCGCCGCCGTCTCTTCGATCGAACGGCGGGTGACGTCGATCACCGGCCAGCCATTGTCGGCGAACATCCGACGCGCATAGGCGATCTCGCGCGTTACCGCCTGTTCCTCGACATAGGGCGTGTCGGGCTGTTGGTTGAGCGACAACAGGCGATTGCGGCGGATCTGGATCAGGCGATCGGCGCTGGTGGTCAGGCCGACGACCAGCGGCCGCTTGAGATCGAACAGCGTCCTGGGCGGCGGACTTTCGACGACGATCGGAATGTTCGCGGTCTTCCAGCCGCGGTTGGCGAGATAGATGGAGGTCGGCGTCTTGGACGAGCGCGATACGCCGGCCAGCACGATGTCGGCTTCCTCCCAATCCTCCCAGGCGATGCCGTCATCGTGCGCGATCGTCCACTGGATGGCATCGACACGCGCGAAATAGGCGGCGTCGAGCGCGTGCTGCCGCCCCGGACGGGCCTTCGCCTGCTGGCCCAGCAGACCAGACAGGGCGTCGTTGACCGGGTCGAGCGGCGCCACCGCGGGCAGGCCGAGGGCCAGGCACCGTTGCTCCAGATTGCGCCGCGTCGCGGGATTGACCAGCGTATAGATGACGAGGCCGGGGTTCTGCGCGATCTCCTGAAGAATGCGCTCCAGATGCGCCTCGGTCCGCACCATCGGCCAGAAATGGCGCACCGTCTCGACGTCGTCATATTGCGCCAGAGCCGCCTTGGCGATGTTCTCCAGCGTCTCGCCCGTCGAGTCCGACAGCAGGTGCAGATGAAGGCGCATCATCGGCTGCGGCCTTCCGCCGGACGGGGGTAGCAGCACCGCGGGCGTCGATGGGTGAGGGTGGGAAGCGTGAGGGTGGATCGCTCCACGCCCCGGCACCGATCTGTGGAAAACATGGGGGCAACGAATAGGGCAACTTTGCCACCCGGCCAAGCGACCGCCGCCCCGTGGAAAAGCCGCATTTCATCCACATCCACGTCCACAGGGGTCAAAGTTATCCACAGCCTGTGAAAGTCGGGAATGCGGGCGCCCGAATCGACGGCGTTCCGCCGATCCTTGCCGGTCAAGCTGTGGGTGATTACGGGATGAAACGCTTTATCCCGTTACCCACGTGCCAACCTCTTCATCATCCTCTTTCTTGAATCTTCTTATATAGGAAGAAGGCCCTGACCGACCCTGTGAACAAGCCGTTGCTCGCCGCGCTGAAGGGGGTTCGCCAATCCGTGCCCCCGATCTGGCTCATGCGCCAGGCGGGACGGTATCTGCCGGAATATCGCGCGCTGCGGGCGGAGAAGGGCGGCTTCCTCGCGCTCGCGACAGACCCGGTCGCGGCGGCGGAGGTGACGATGCAGCCGATCCGCCGCTTCGGCTTCGACGGCGCGATCCTCTTCTCCGACATCCTCATGGTCCCCTGGGCGCTGGGCCAGGATCTGACGTTCGGTCCGGGGGAGGGGCCTCGCCTCGCCCCGCCGCTGATCGATGCGCAGCTCGAGGCACTCGCGCGCGTCCCCGAGCGGCTGGAGCCCGTCTATGCCACGGTCGCCCGCGTGGCCGCGATGCTGCCGGCCGAGACCAGCTTCCTGGGGTTCGCCGGATCGCCCTGGACCGTCGCAACCTATATGGTCGCCGGACAGGGCTCGAGGGACCAGAGCGAAACCCGCGCCTTCGCCTATCGCGACCCGGCTGGCTTCGGCGCGATCATCGACGCGATCGTCGCCACGACGATCGACTATCTCGCGCGCCAGATCGAAAGCGGTGTCGAGGCGGTGCAACTGTTCGATAGCTGGGCGGGCAGCCTGTCGCCCGACCAGTTCGAGCGGTGGGTGATCGCACCCAATGCGGCGATTGTCGCCGGCCTGCGCGCGCGCTGCCCCGACGCCTGCATCATCGGCTTTCCGAAGGGGATCGGTGGCAAGCTGCCGAGCTATGCGCGGGAAACGGGCGTGGATGCGATCGGGCTGGACGAGACGGTCGATCCCGGCTGGGCGGACGCCGCGCTGCCGCAGGGCATGGCCGTGCAGGGCAATCTCGACCCGCTCGCCCTGCTCGCCGGTGGTGACGCGCTGGAGGCGGGGATCGATCGCGTGCTGGCGGCCTTCCCGGATCGTCCGCACGTCTTCAACCTCGGTCACGGTATCGGCCAGCACACGCCGATCGCGCATGTCGAGCGGTTGATCGCGCGGGTGAGGGGCGGATGAGCGACGGGCGGCACGCGCAATCGCCGCCCTCGTCTTTCGCACCATGTTCCGGCATGACGCTCCGTTGAAGGAAGGGACCATTCGATGGACTGGCTGCAGGCGCATTACCTCTGGATCGTCGCGATCCATGTCATCCTGGTGATCTTCTGGATGGCGGGCATGTTCATGTTGCCGCGCTATCTGGTCTACCATCAGGAGGCGCTGGTCGCCGGGCGCGATGCGGAGGCGGCATTGTGGCGGGAGCGCGAGGGAAAGCTGCGCGGCATCATCCTGACGCCCGCCATGGTCGGCGCATGGCTGCTGGGCATGACCCTGGCGACGGTCAGCCAGCAATGGGGGGCAGGATGGCTGCACGCCAAGCTGCTGCTCGTCCTGATCCTGTCGGGCTATCACGGCTGGGCGGTCGGCTATGCGAAGCGGCTGGGACGGGGCGAGATGCGGCTGAGCGGCAAGACTCTGCGCATGGTCAACGAGGTTCCCGCGCTGCTGGGCATCGCCATCGTCATACTTGCCTTCGTGAAGCCGTTCTGACCGCGACCCGCTGTCCCAGGGGGCAATACGAAGGGAGCGGGACAGCGTGACGCGGTCGCGCTTCTCGGCCGTGATCTGGGCCGGGCCCTTGCCGGTCGCGCCACCCGGATCGTCTGTTCCGCGCTTGACGCAGCCAGCGCCGGCGCTTACCTCCTGACGGGCGTGCGGAGCGGCGTCCTGCCGGTCCTTCGCGCCTCCTCCCTCCAGCTTCGGCACAGTTCGCGGTTCCTTCGCCCCGCCAAGCTTTCTCCCCCCGCATCCGCATCCGGAAAAACCTTCCATGCATCTCAAAGACTTGAAGAAGAAGACGCCCGCCGAACTGGTCAGCATGGCCGAGGAGCTGGGGGTCGAGAGCGCCTCGACGCTGCGCAAGCAGGACCTGCTTTTCGCGATCCTGAAGGTTCAGGCGGAAAACGGCGACCAGATCATGGGCCTCGGCACGATCGAGGTCCTGCCCGACGGCTTCGGCTTCCTGCGGTCGCCCGAGGCGAATTATCTCGCCGGGCCGGACGATATCTACGTTTCCCCCAATCAGGTCCGCAAATGGGGTCTGCGCACCGGTGACACGGTGGAAGGCGAGATCCGCGCGCCCAAGGACGGCGAGCGCTATTTCGCGATCACCCGTCTCACCAGCGTCAACTTCGACGATCCCGATGCGGTTCGCCACCGCGTCAATTTCGACAATCTGACGCCGCTCTATCCGGAATCGAAGCTGCGGCTCGATCCCGCCGATCCGACGCAGAAGGACAAGTCGGCGCGCGTCATCGACATCGTCTCGCCGCAGGGCAAGGGTCAGCGCACGCTGATCGTCGCGCCGCCCCGCGTCGGCAAGACGGTGATGCTGCAGAACATCGCCAAGGCGATCACCGACAATCATCCCGAGGTGTTCCTGCTCGTCCTGCTGATCGACGAGCGTCCGGAAGAAGTCACCGACATGCAGCGCAGCGTGAAGGGCGAGGTCGTCTCCTCGACCTTTGACGAGCCGGCGCAACGCCACGTCGCGGTCGCGGAGATGGTGATCGAAAAGGCGAAGCGCCTCGTCGAGCATAAGAAGGACGTCGTGATCCTGCTCGACTCGATCACGCGTCTCGGCCGTGCCTACAACACCGTCGTGCCCTCGTCGGGCAAGGTGCTGACCGGCGGTGTCGACGCCAATGCCCTCCAGCGGCCGAAGCGGTTCTTCGGTGCGGCGCGCAATATCGAGGAAGGCGGTTCTCTGTCGATCATCGCCACGGCGCTCATCGACACCGGCAGCCGCATGGACGAGGTGATCTTCGAGGAATTCAAGGGCACCGGCAATTCCGAGATCGTGCTCGACCGCAAGGTTGCCGACAAGCGCGTCTTCCCGGCGCTGGACGTGGGCAAGAGCGGCACCCGCAAGGAAGAGCTGCTCGTCGACAAGGACAAGCTGTCGAAGCAGTGGGTGCTGCGCCGCATCCTGATGCAGATGGGCACGATCGACGCAATGGAGTTCCTGCTCGACAAAATGAAGAACTCCAAGACCAACGAGGATTTCTTCGACAGCATGAACCAATAGCCGGTCGCGGCTGGCGGGGGGCCATGCCGCCCGCCCGATGGCAGGGCATCGTATCCCGCCCGCCGCGTCGACGATGTGGAACCCGAGCGGCGCGCGAAGGCTTGATGGCTTTCGCGCGCCGCTTCGTTCATGGAAATCTCATCACAACCGGGGAGCCGTACCTTTGTCCGTCATCGCCATGCTGAGCGCCGCCGCCGCGGCCGGCGCAGGATCGCCTGCCGAGATCTGGCAGCATATCGTCAACGACTTCTCGGACATCACCTCGCCTGCCGCGCTGACCGCATTCCTGCAGGTGCTGATGATCGACGTGGTCCTTGCGGGCGACAATGCGATCGTCGTCGGGGCACTTGCGGCAGGGCTGCCCGCCGACCAGCGCAAGAAGGTCATCCTGATCGGCATCATCGCAGCCTTGGTGCTGCGCATCGCCTTTGCCCTGGTCGTTAGTTGGTTGCTCGGGCTGATCGGGCTGATCTTTGCGGGCGGAATCCTGCTGCTATGGGTTGCCTGGAAGATGTGGCGGGAAATCCGCCATGACAGCGGCGCGCAGGAGATCGATGGCGAGGGGGCGGCGGTGCGTCCCGCCAAGACGTTCATCGGTGCGGCCTGGGCCGTCGCGGTGGCCGACGTGTCGATGAGCCTCGACAACGTCCTCGCCGTTGCCGGGGCCGCACGCGAGCATCCGGGCATCCTCATCATCGGCCTGCTGCTGTCGGTGGCGCTGATGGGCATCGCCGCGAACCTCATCGCCCGCTATATCGAGCGCTATCGCTGGATCGCCTATGTCGGCTTGCTCGTGATCCTCTATGTCGCCGGCAAGATGATCTACGAGGGTGTCGTCGATCCGCAGGTCGGACTGGCGACATTGTTCTGAAGTAGGGAAGGGGGGCGATAAGCCCCCCTTTCTGTGTCAGCCGAGATGTTCGGCGAAGAAGGCGGCGGTGCGATCGTCCGCCAATTTGGCCGATGCGTCGGAGCGACGCTGGCCGAATTCGGTCGCGAAGCCGTGGTCCTCGCCGGGGTAGTCGTACAGCGTCACCTTCGGGTGATCATCCAACCCCTCGTGCATGCACTTCTGGGCATCCTTGTCGACGAAATGATCTTCCTCCGGCACATGCAACAGGACGGGATTGGCAATCGCATGCTTCTCGCCGAGCAGGCCGTCGATGCCGACCCCGTAATAGCCGACCGACGCATCGACATCGGTACGTGCGGCGGTCATGAAGGCGAGGCGGCCGCCCAGGCAATAGCCTACGGCGCCTACCTTGCCGCCGTGGGGCAACATCGTGCGGGCAGTGCGGATCGTCGCCTCGATGTCGCGGATCCCTGCGTCCTGATCGAACTTCCCCATCAGTTCGAGCGCCTGCTGCATCTCGTTCGGAACATCGGGGTCGAGCTCGACGCCGGGCGCGAAACGCCAGAACAATTCGGGCGCGATGGCGAGGTAGCCGTCCTCGGCCAGCGTGTCCGCCTTGCGACGGATCCCTGCATTGATGCCGAAGATTTCCTGGATCACGATGATTGCGGCCTTCGGCGCCCCTTCGGGTTGCGCGACATAGGCGGGAAACTGGCCGTCGTTATCGAGCGTATCGATGGTGATGGTCTTCGTCATGGAGGTCCTCTCGCAAGCCGGGTCCGGCTGGGCTATGTCAAACGCGACAGGGCTGCAACGGGATGCATGCGATGAAGGTGACGGTGGACGTGGATCTGACCCCGGAAGAGGCGCGCCGCGCGATGGGATTGCCCGATCTTACACCCGTCCACGATCGCTATGTCGCCTCGCTACTCGAGGCGATGAACGGCCAGGTCAGGCCGGAGCTGCTCGAGAATATGATGAAGAGCTGGGCGCCCATGGGTGAGGCGGGCATGACGATGTGGCGGCAGCTGTTCGAGCAAGTCGGGAGCGGCACCAAGAAGGGCTGAGCGTTGACAATCTTCGCATTGTCGAGCGGGGCGCCGCCGGCGGGTATCGCGGTAATCCGGATCAGCGGCGCCGAGGCATTCGCCGCGGTAACGCGTCTGGCGGGATCATTGCCCGCCGCCCGGGAGGCGCGCGTACGTGCGCTGCGTGACGATGACGGCAATCTGCTCGACCGAGCGTTGGTCGTCTGCTTCCCAGGCCCGCAGAGTGCGACCGGCGAGGATCTTGCCGAATTGCACTGTCATGGCGGTCGCGCCGTCGTCGCGGCCTTGCTCACGGCGCTGGGCCGGATCGATGGCCTGCGCCCGGCCGAGGCCGGGGAGTTCACGCGGCGCGCGCTCGGCAATGGCCGTATCGATCTTGCGGAAGCCCGGGGTCTCGCCGATCTGCTGTCCGCAGATACGGAACGTCAGCGGGTCGTGGCTTTGCGCGCGGCCGAGGGGATCGTCAGTCAATTGGTCAACGGATGGCTCGATCGGCTCGCCATGTTGGCCGCGATGGTCGAGGCGCAACTGGACTTCGCGGATGAGGGCGATGTCGCGGTCGAAGCCGATCCGTTGATCCGCGTGCGCGACGCGATGGCGGCGTTGGCCCGGGAACTCGCCGCGGTACTTTCGGAACCGCCGGTGGAACGGCTTCGCGACGGCATTCATGTCGTTCTGGCCGGCCCACCGAACAGTGGCAAATCGACGCTGATCAACCTGCTCAGCCAGCGCGAGGTGGCCATCGTCAGTCCGATTGCCGGGACCACGCGCGATCGCATCGAAGTGCAGGTCGTCCGCGCGGGCTTGGCTTTCGTCCTGACGGACACGGCCGGCCTGACCGCAACGGACGATCCCATCGAGAAGATCGGTGTGGGACTGGCAGGATCTGCGATTGATGGCGCCGACATATTGGTCTGGCTGGGTGATGATGTGCCGCCCCGCACCGATGCGATCTGGCTGCACAGCCGTGCGGACGAGAGGGGGCGTGAAGCGGTTCCGGAGCACTGTGCCCTGGCGGTGTCGCGGGACGATCGCGCGAGCATCGTCGCTTTGTGGGACCTCATCGCCGATCGAGCAGAGCGGCTGGTGCCCAGAAGCGACATGGCTGCGCTACGCGCGGATGAACGCAATGCCGTATCGGTCGCGATGGCGGCCATCGCAGAGCCGCCGTTAGACGCGCTTCTCATTGCGGAGGACCTCCGGGTTGCGACGCGTGCGCTTGGTACGATCCTCGGTATCGATGCCACCGAGGCAATGCTCGACTCACTGTTCCGACGGTTTTGCATTGGTAAGTGATGTTCCACGTGGAACAGTTTTGACCTCGGCCGCGGCGTAACCTAGGCGTCGGTCATGTTCGATGTGATCGTGGTCGGCGGCGGACATGCCGGGACCGAGGCAGCCGCTGCCGCCGCGCGGCGAGGCGCGCGTACCGCCCTTGTCAGTTTCGATGCCACGATGGTTGGCGCCATGTCCTGCAACCCTGCGATAGGGGGGTTGGGCAAGGGGCATATCGTCCGCGAAGTCGACGCGTTTGACGGGCTTATCGCCCGGGCGGCGGATGCCGCCGCAATCCACTATCGCATGCTCAACCGCAGCAAGGGAGCGGCCGTACAGGGACCGAGGGTCCAGGCAGATCGAAGGCTGTACAGTCGCGCGATACAAACCATGCTCGCCGCATTCCCCGCATTGCAGATCGTCGAGGGCGACGTCGAAGCGCTCCTGATCGAGCACGGTCGGGCGGCAGGTGTGGAGCTATCTGACGGAGGCCGGATACCGGGCCGGACCGTCGTCCTCGCTACCGGTACCTTCCTCGGCGCCAAGATGTTTCGCGGCGAGGAGCGGGAAGAGGGCGGTCGCCTTGGCGAACGACCCGCGAAGCGGCTTGCTGACCAGTTGCGATCCCTCGGCTTGCCGATGGAACGGTTGAAGACCGGAACCCCGCCCCGCCTCGACGGGAGGACGATCGATTGGGCGCGATTGGAGGAGCAGAGGTCGGACGCCGAGCCATGGACAATGTCTTCGATGACGACGGGCCGGCTCAATCCGCAGGTTGCGTGTGCGGTCACGCGTACCAACGCCGCGACGCACGATGCCATACGCGCCGGCCTCGACCGATCGCCGTTGTTCGGCGGCGCGATCGAGGGGCAGGGGCCGCGCTATTGTCCGTCGATCGAGGACAAGATCCACCGTTTCGGCGATCGGGACGGGCATCAGATTTTCCTGGAGCCTGAGGGCCTTGATGATGCGACCGTTTATCCCAACGGCCTTTCCACATCGCTGCCGGTCGATGTACAGGCGACGCTGATCGCGACCATTCCGGGCCTGGAGCGGACCCGTATCACGGTTCCTGGCTATGCCGTGGAATATGACTATCTCGACCCGCGCAGCCTCGATCCGCGATTGGCATTGCGCGCGATACCAGGCGTCTATTGCGCCGGCCAGATCAACGGCACCACCGGATACGAAGAGGCCGCGGGGCAGGGGCTGATCGCCGGACTGAATGCCGCCGCCGACGCCTGCGACCGGCAACCGTGCGTGCTCGACCGCGCGACGAGCTACATCGGCGTCATGATCGACGACCTCGTCCTCCAGGGGGTGACGGAACCCTATCGCATGCTGACCGCACGCGCGGAATATCGTCTGTCGTTGCGCGCCGACAACGCGGAGACACGGCTGGGTGCGATCGCATCGTCCCTCGATTGCCTGGATGACGCGAGGATCTCCCATCGGGAGGCGCGGGAGAGTGCACGCGCGCGCGTCCGCGCCGAACTCGCCACCTCGTTCACCGCCACGGCGCTGGCGAATGCTGGTGTGACCGTTGCCCAGGACGGCAGTCGCCGCAGCCTGTTCGAGTGGATGCGCCTGCCCGGTGTCGCCCTCGACGCGTTCCTGCCGACCCTATCCGATATCGCGCCGCTCGACGTGATCAACGAGCTGGTCGAAGACGCGCGCTATGCGCCCTATCTTGAGCGGCAGGCGGAGGAGATCGCGCGGATGCGCCGGGATGAACACGTGGCCCTGCCGCCGTCGCTCGACTATGCGTCGATCCCTGGCCTGTCCAACGAGATGGTGGATCGGTTGCGGCTGGCGCGGCCCGAGACGCTGGGCGCGGCGGGTAGGGTGCGCGGGATCACACCGGCTGCCCTGTCTGCGATCTACTTGCACGCGCAGAGGATGGCGGCGTGACCGAGGACGAAGCACGGACATGGATCGCCACCCGTTTCGGTGACGCGAAGACGGATCTGGTGGCGCGATTCCTCGATCGCGTGAGACTAGAAAATGCGCAGCAGAACCTGATCGCGCCATCGACGATCGATACAATCTGGGTGCGCCATGCATTGGACTCGGCGCAACTGATCGAGCTGGTGGGGAAGCCGTTCACCTCGTGGCTCGATATCGGAACGGGCGGTGGATTCCCCGGGGTCGTCGTCGCCATCCTCAGCGACGCCGAGGTGACGATGGTGGAGCCCCGTCGGCGGCGCGTCGAATTTCTCCAGCAGTGCGTCGACACGCTGGATATCGCACGGGGACGGATCCTGCAGGCCAAGGTCGAACAGGTCGACGGCCGGTTCGATGTCATCAGCGCACGCGCGGTTGCGTCTGTCGAAAAGCTTTTGCATGCGGCCGAGCATTGCGCCACAGCGGGGACGCGTTGGATCCTGCCGCGCGGGCGATTGGAGGCGGATCACCTCGCGGCGTTGCGGCAGAATCGTCACTGGATGTTTCACGTGAAACAAAGCCTGACCGACGCGGGATCGTCGATCGTGGTGGGAGAGCGAAGAGCGTGACGGTCATAGCGGTCGCTAATCAGAAGGGCGGGGTCGGCAAGACGACCAGCGCGATCAACCTCGGGACGGCGCTTGCGGCGACCGGAAAGCGCGTGCTGTTGATCGATCTGGATCCGCAGGGAAATGCCTCCACCGGACTGGGGATCGGCCAGTCGCAGCGCGCTCGCTCCAGCTATCACGTCCTGGTCGGCGAGGCCGAGGTCGGCGATGCGGTGGTAGCGACGCGCGTGCCGCGGCTCGACCTCGTCCCGGCGACCGTCGACCTGTCCGGCGCAGAGATCGAGCTGGTCGAGTTCGATGCGCGTACGCATCGGCTCGACCATGCTCTGCGGCGTGCCAGCAATGCGTGGGACATCGTGCTGATCGATTGCCCGCCCTCCCTTGGTCTTCTGACGATCAACGCGATGGTTGCGGCCGACAAGCTGCTCGTGCCGCTACAATGCGAGTTCTTCGCGCTCGAAGGCCTGTCGCAATTGCTGACGACGGTCGAACGCATCCGCGAGCGGTTCAACCCCGGCCTCGCCATCCTGGGGGTCGCGCTCACCATGTACGACCGTCGCAACAGGCTGACCGAACAGGTTGCCGCCGATGTCCGCGCGGTGTTGGGGCGGGTCGTGTTCGACACCGTCATTCCGCGTAACGTCCGCCTTTCGGAGGCGCCGAGCCACGGGTTGCCCGCATTGATCTACGATCATCGCTGCTCCGGATCGCAGGCCTATATCGACCTTGCGCGCGAGCTGATCGCGCGTCTGCCGCAGCAGGCGGTCGCGGCATGAGCGAGCAGGGAAAGCGGCAACGACCGGCAGGGTTGGGAAGGGGCCTTTCCGCCCTGTTGGGCGAAATGGCGAGCGAGGCGCCAATCTCGCGCGATGGCACGGCGCCGGTACCGTCAGGGGTACGCATGCTGCCGGTGAGCGCGCTGTCGCCGCATCCGGACCAGCCGCGTCGTCATTTCGATGAGGCGGCCCTCGATGAACTGGCGGCTTCGATCTCCGCCCGCGGATTGATCCAGCCCATCGTCGTGCGCCCGCATGGGCACGATTATCAGATCGTCGCGGGCGAGCGACGGTGGCGCGCGGCGCAGCGGGCGCGGTTGCACGAAGTGCCCGTCGTCGTCCGCGAATTCGACGACGCGCAAACGCTCGAGATCGCGCTGATCGAGAACATCCAGCGGCAGGATCTCAATGCGATAGAAGAAGCCCAAGCATATCAAAGGCTTGCGGGAGAGTACGGCCATACGCAGGAGGCGCTGGCCAAAATCGTGCACAAATCGCGCAGCCACGTCGCCAATCTGCTGCGGTTGCTCGAATTGCCGGATCCCGTCCAGGCGCGGGTCACCGATGGATCGCTATCGATGGGACATGCGCGCGCGCTGCTGGGATCGCGCGATGTCGAAGGACTTGCCGAGCAGGTCATAGCCCGTGGCCTCTCGGTCCGGGAGACGGAGAAGCTCGCAAAGGGGGCCAAGCCCGAGCGCGCGGGCGGCAGGCCTGCGACGCGCGTCGCCGCGCCGGAACCCGATGCGGACATCGCCGCGCTGGAACGGCAGCTGTCCGACCTTCTCGGTCTCGGAGTGCGCGTCGCGTTCGGCGAGAAGGGCGGTACGCTGACGCTCAGCTATTCGACGCTCGACCAGCTCGACATGATCTGCCAGCGATTGACGGGCGACACGATCTGAACCCTGGCGTTTGATCCACGTACGTGGAAGCGGTACCCGCCCGCACCCATATCCGGCCGCCTACGCAGCCTGTCGTGAAAGACCATCCGGGGGTGGGTGAGGACCGGTACCGCGCTGATCCAGCCTCGCTGGATCGCACACTAGCCGCGGCGCTCGACGCCGCGGGTGAGTTCGGTCATGGCATGGTCCGCGACCACGCTGCCCGCATTGCCGCTCGCCATCACCGCACGCTCGGCGTGGCGGACGCGCATCAACGCGGTCGCCAACATCGCGGGCGTCCAGCGGCGCAAGGCCTGCGCGGTCGCCGCCTCCTCGCGGAAGAATATCCGGTGACGCTTGAAGACGCTGTCCTGCGTCGCGCCGCCGTCGATGTCCGCCCGCATCTCGGCCAGGGTCATCAGCCGACGCGCGAGCAGACGCAGCCATGGTATCGGCGACGTGCCCGCCTCGTTGAGGCGGACGAGTTCGGCGCCGAGGACGGCGGTCCGCCCGGCCACGATCGCCTCGATCACGCTCCCCATCTCGGCTTCCCCGAGGTCGGCGCCGATCGCATCGAGCGCGGCCTCATCCGCATCCCTCGGGCGATCGGGCGCCGCATCGAGGAACAGCGCAAGCTTGTCGATTTCCTTGGCAAGGATGGCGCGATCCCCGGCGCAGGCGGTGGCAAGCCGATGCGTCACCGCGCCATGCGGCCGCATGCCAGCGTCGCGTAGCAGCGTCGCCGCCAGCTTCTCCAGATCGGCGGCGCTGGGTTCGTAGCAGGCGAATGCCATGGCCCTGGGACTGTCGATCGCCAGTTTGACGATCTTCGCCGTCGACTTGACCGTCGGCGCGAGGGCAACCACCGGGTTGCCGGCATGATCGGCGTTCAACAGGGCCGACAGGGCGTCGAGGCTTTCCTCTCCGACCGACGCTATCCGGATATGGCGGGCGCCACCGAACAGCGACAAGGCGGCGGCCTCGTCGACGAGCCGGGCCGGGTCGCCCTTCAGCATCGCCCCGTCCAGATCGATCCGTTCCGCATCCGGGCCCATCGCATGCGCCAGTCGGCCGGCGAGTTCGGCTGCCGCCGATGCATCGGGTCCATGCAGCAGAAACAGACGCATGTCCGGAGACGGACGTTCCATCGCGGCGCGGATATCGCGCGCATTGGCCTTCACGGGCGCGCCAGCCGCATCAGCGCGCCGGCTGACGGCGCCGGGCGTACAACGCTAGCTTCGCGACGATCTGGTCGGCGACGATGCCCGACAACCGTTCCAGCGCGGTATTTTCGGCGGCGATGGTCGCATATTCCGACGACGCGATGACATCGATGCCGGCGTCCGACCCGGCCGTCGCGTCGAGCATCACCGCGCCATCGCTGAGATCGACGAGCTGATACCGTGCCCGGAGCGTCCGTCGCTCGCGGGTCACGCTGTCGTCACGCCGTACGCCAAGGCCCGCGATCGAATCGTCGAGCTTGACGTCAAGGCGGTAGCGCGGTGTGCCCGAGGCGGCGAGCCGGTCCCGCAGCGCGTTTGCCATCAGCCAGCCGGATTTGCCCTGGATCGGCGCGACGTCGACCGCCGCCAGCGTCTGCGCGACGCCGCCACCGGCACCCCCCGCATAGAGCGGATGCAGGCCGCAGGCGGTAAGTGGCGCCAGCAGCAGCAGGGGAAGGATGAGCCGAGTCATCATGCGACGATGTTCACCAGCCGGCCCGGAACGACGATCACCTTCTTGGGGGCCTTGCCCTCGAGGGTGCGGACGATCTTGTCGGAGGCAAGGGCGGCTGCCTCGACGTCCTCCTTCGCCATGGTCTTCGGAAGGGTCAGCGTGTCGCGCAGCTTGCCGTTGACCTGCACCGCGATCGTCATCTCATCCTCTATGAGAAGCGCCGCATCCACCTCTGGCCAGGATGCGTCGGCGATCAGGCCATCGAAGCCGTTCTCCGCCCCCTTCTTCGCCCACGCCTCCTCGGCGATATGCGGTACCATCGGGGCGACCAGCAGCATCAGCCCATGGATCGCGTTGCTGCGCGATGGCGACGGGGCGGCCTTCTCGATGGCGCTGGTCAGTTCGTACAATTTGGCGACGGCCTTGTTGAAGGCCAGCGCTTCGATGTCTGCGCCGACGCCCTGGATCGTCTGATGAAGCTTGCGGTCGAGCGCGGGGTCGCCGCCTTCACCGGGTTCTGCCGGATCGGCGTCGAACAAGCGCCACAGCCGCTGGACGAACCGCCACGACCCTTCGATGCCCGCTTCCGACCAGGGCAGGTCCCGTTCCGGCGGCGAATCCGACAGCATGAACCAACGCGTCGCGTCCGCGCCATATTGGTCGACGATCGGTTCGGGATCGACGGTGTTCTTCTTGGACTTGGACATCTTCTCGACGCGGCCGACCTGAATCGGCTGACCGGTCGCAATTTCGATGCCGTTTTCGACCTCCGCAGGGGAGAGCCAGCGACCGTCGGAGGATTTATAGGTCTCGTGCGTCACCATGCCCTGCGTGAACAGGCCGGTGAACGGCTCCGCGATATCGAGCATGCCGATATGCCGGAGCGCGCGGGTCCAGAACCGCGCGTAGAGCAGGTGGAGGATCGCATGCTCGACGCCGCCGATATACTGGCCGACGGGTAGCCAGCTTTCCGCCACCGCCCGGTCGAAGGGTTTGTCGTCGGGCTGGCTGGCGAAGCGGATGAAGTACCAGCTGGAATCGGCGAAGGTGTCGAGCGTGTCGGTTTCGCGCAGCGCTTCGCCGCCGCAGGACGGGCAGGGGACGTGCTTCCACGTCGGATGCCGGTCGAGCGGATTGCCGGGAACGTCGAACGTCACATCTTCCGGCAGGCGGACGGGCAGCTGTTCCTTGGGGACCGGCACGGCGCCGCAGGCGGCGCAATGGATGATCGGGATCGGCGTACCCCAGTAACGCTGGCGGCTGACGCCCCAGTCGCGCAGGCGATAGACGGTCGATCCCTTGCCCCAGCCGTCCTCTTCGGCGCGGCGTATCACCGCGCGCTTGGCATCCTCGATGTCCATGCCGTCGAGGAACCGCGAATTCACGATCGTGCCCGGCCCGGTATAGGCTTCGTCGCCGTCGAAGGCCGGATCCGTCCGCTCGCCCTCGGACACCACGCGGCGTACGGGCAGCGCATATTTACGCGCGAAATCGAGGTCGCGCTGGTCATGGGCCGGCACACCGAAGACGGCGCCGGTTCCATAGTCCATCAGCACGAAATTCGCGATGAAGACGGGCAGACGCCAATCGGGGTCGAGCGGATGCGCGGCGGTCAGGCCGGTGTCGAAGCCGAGCTTTTCCTGCGTCTCGAGCTCCGCGGCGGTGGTGCCGCCCTGTTTGCAGCGCTCGATGAACGCCGCCACGTCGGGCCGATCAGCCAGAGCCTGTGCGATCGGGTGATCGGCCGCGACCGCGACGAAGCTTGCACCGAAGATCGTGTCCGGGCGGGTCGAGAAGACCTCGACGGATTCGCCGTTCGACAGGTCGAAGCGGAATTGCAGGCCCTGGCTCTTGCCGATCCAGTTCTCCTGCATCAGCTTGACCTTGTCCGGCCAGTCCTTGAGATCGCCAAGCCCCTCGATCAGCTCGTCGGCGAAGTCCGTGATCTTGAGGAACCACTGGCTCAGCTTGCGCTTCTCGACCAGTGCGCCGGATCGCCAGCCGCGCCCGTCGATCACTTGCTCGTTGGCGAGCACGGTCATGTCGACCGGATCCCAGTTGACCGCGGATTCCTTGCGATAGACGAGTCCGTTCGCGAACATGTCGAGGAACAGCGCCTGCTCGTGCCCGTAATACTCGGGCTCGCACGTCGCCAGTTCGCGCGTCCAGTCCAGCGCGAAGCCGAGCCGCTTGAGCTGCGCCTTCATCGTCGCGATATTGGCGCGGGTCCAGGTGCCCGGATGCACGCCCTTCTCCATGGCGGCATTCTCGGCAGGCATGCCGAATGCGTCCCAGCCCATCGGGTGCAGCACTTCATAGCCGCGCATGCGACGATAGCGGGCCAGTACGTCGCCCATCGTATAGTTGCGGACATGCCCCATGTGGATGCGCCCCGACGGATAGGGGAACATCTCCAGCACATAGCTCTGCGGCTTGCCGCTATCGTCCTTCGCCGCGAACGTGCGACGGTCGTCCCAGATCGCCTGCCAGGCGGCGTCCGCCTTCAGTGCGTTGAAGCGTGATGCCACGTGGGCTGAACTCCATTCATGTTTTCGGCTGCGCTTCATGCGGTGCCGGGCGGGGTCCGGGAAACAACGCCGCGCGCTGCTCGCCCGATCCTGGCCCCGGCATCGCCTCCGGCCTCAGCCGGCGATAGACGCACGGCGCAGGTCCCGCGCCTTGGTCAGGATGATATCCTCGAGCTTCTGGGTCGTCGCGGCGGCGACCGGCGCGGATACCCACTGACCGCCGCGATTGACCTCGCGCAGCGCCGCGACACGTACCGCGTCCGCGCGCAGATCCTGGTCGAGGATGGACACGGTGACCTTCATCCGCTCGGTCGGCACCTGCGGATTCACGTACCAGTCGGTGACGATGACACCGCCGTTCGAGTCGGTCTGCACCAGCGGCATGAACGACAGGGTATCGAGGCTGGCGCGCCACAGGTAGGAATTGACGCCGATCGTCGTAACTTTCGACGCGGCGAGATCGGCCTGGGCCGTGCCGCTGCGGCCGCCGCATGCGGCAAGCGGCAGTGCGACGACGGCGACCATGAGGGCGGTGCGCAACGGGCGGATCATGGGCGGGTAGTCCTTGGTCGAGAAATCCCTTTCATCCCTACAGGCGCGCCGATGCGCCCGCAAGAAGCCGTGCCGATGAGACAACCTGTGTGTCTGATGCAACAGTCGGACAAAATGATGCGGCCGTGACACGGTTGGGCATGTTGGCGTGCGGCCGAATCGTGGTAGGCGCGTTGCTGCGGGATTCTGATGGGGTTCGACTCGTGAGCACGAAGCGTGCAATGGCTGCATTGATGGCGGGGGCGCTTGTCGTCACCGGCATCGCTGTCGCACCCGCATTCGGTGCCGCGGAGAAGGCGCAGGGCGTGCGCCGTATCGCCGCCCCGCTCCGCTTTTCCGGTGCCTTCACGCCGGCAGCCGCCGATCCGCGCCTCGCGGCCGTGATGGCACGTGCCGGTCTCGACGACACGGCGTTCCGGTTCACGCCGGCGGAATCGACGCAGGACAAGCGCGCGATCACCGTGGCCGTGCGTGCGCGCTCGAACCGCGTCGCGCTCGCCGCCGCCGATGCCAGCCGCGCCGGTCTGGCCAAGCCTGCTACCCTGGGCATCCAGCCGAGCGCGTACAGCCTCGGCGCGTCCGTGGCGTGGAAGCGCTTCTCGCTGTCCGGCGACGTATCGCACCTGGACATGGGCCCGCAGCCGGGTAGCCGCGAGACGACCGACGTCGCGCTGACCTACAAGGCCGGCCGCGCGAGCAGCAGACTGACCGCGACCACCGATCGTCCGCTGGCGGGAACGAGCAAGCTCGTCGAGGAGGCACCGAGCTATTCGGTCGATCTGTCGAGTTCCTACTCGCTGACGCGGCATATCGATCTGACTGCGGGCATGCGCTACCGGTCGGATCGCGAGCGGCTGGCGCGGCTGGGCGACGACGATCATCGCGACAGCCAGTCGGTATACGTGGGCACGGCCTTCCGCTTCTAAGCGGATCTGAGGCGCTTTCGCCTTTGGCGTCCAACTGCCGGCGCCACATGCGGCTGGGGTTCGCGCTGTCCAAATCCTCCGCAAATCGTGCTCGTCGCGGAAAATCGCATGTTCGCGGCCACCCGATCTTCCTGACCAGCCAGACGCCGACCGCGGCCTTGGCTGGCACGGCATGACGGATGACCGCAACCGGCAAACGCCTGCCACGCCAGGGCCGTTCGCAGCGCTGATCGAGCCATGTATGATCCAATCAGGGGACGGGCGCGCCCACGTTGGGCAAGGTGGCATTCTCCGCGCGCGGCATCTTCCCAAAAAGGGTACGGTCGCCGGGGCCGAAGGCGAATTTCCACAGGATCAGCAGATAGGTCCCCGCGATCGCGGGTTCGCCGAACAGAAGCTCTGCCCATTCGAGCCGATGCGGCAGCATGGTGAATGCGGTGCCCACGACGATCGCCGCGACGGCAGCACCCGCGAGCGTCCAGCGCCACGGCGACACGGGCGCCCCGAGGATGCGGCCCAGCAGCCGCGCCTTGATCAGCGACGTCATGCCGACGCTCAGCATCAGGGCGAGCGCGGGGCCGGCGGCCTGCCATGTCTCGGGCCAGCCTAGGCGGCGGGCGGCCACGATGAAGCCGATGCTGAGCAGGATCTGCACGCCCAGCATCGCGGTGGATATCATCAGATTGCGATGACGCGCGGTATAGACCAGCGCCGATTCGCACACCGCGCCGGTGGAGGCGAGCACTTCCGCGGCGAGCAGAAAGCCCAAGGCATAGCTGCCCGCCACGAACTGCGGCCCGACGACGCCCATCACCGCTTCGCCGGGGATCGAACCCATCAACGCCAGGCAGCCTTGCGCCGCCATGATCCAGAAGGCGACCTGCCGCACCTGGTTGGCGATGGCGGCGCGATCGCCGATCGCCAGGCTTTGCGTGATGACGGGCCCCAGGATGGGGTCGAAGCTCGTCTTGAGCTTCTGCGGCAAGCTCGCGACCTGCTGGGCCATGTAATAGATACCGACCACCTTGGGTTCGAACGCCATGCCCAGGATGAAGCGATCCACATTGCGGCTTCCCCATTCCAGCGCGTCCGCACCGGCAAGCGGGGCGTTGGCGCGGGCCAGCGCGAACAAGGCGCCCGGACGCGGCGACCAGTCGTGCGGCAGGCCATAGCTGCGCAGGAACGGCACGATGCTGGCGATCAGCGCCGCGGTCATCGAAGCGACATAGGAAAGGACGAGCCCGTCCTTGATCGTGACGAAGGAGAAGGCCCAGGCGGCGATCGAGATCGTCCACGGTTCCACCACCGCACGCGCCGTGACGGCGGCCTTGACGTCATGACGATAGGCGAGCGCGGCGAGGCTGACGTCGGACCAGGCGACCGCGACGATGATGCAGGGCAGGAATCGGTCGAGCCCCGTGACCTGCGTGTTGGCGTACATCACCTCGGGAAAGGCGATCAGCACCGCGCTTGCGGCGATCGATGCGAGGAAGGCGACCGCCAGAGCGTCCCAGACGACGTCGACGTGCGACCGATCGTCCGCCGAGGACAGCGCCTGCGCCAGTCCGCGCTTGAGGCCCAGCGTCGCGAGCAGGGCGGCAAGTTCGACCACCACCACCGCAAGGGCGAACCGGCCGACGAGATCGGCGCCGTAGAGGCGGCCCGCGATGAACAGGAACGGGATGCGTGCGGCAAGACGCAGGATGAACCCCGCGATATTGGTGCGCCCGCCCTTGGCCAGCGCGTCGATGTCCTGACTGTCGGACATCATCGGCGAAGGACCGTCGGAACGCAGGGGGCAAAACCGTCCATGAGGGCGATCAATGCGCGGCTCCCCAGCTGGGACCGACGCCGATCTCGATCCCCAGAGGTACGCTGAGCCGTATCGCCGGCTCCGCGGCCGTCGCCATGACGTGTTCGATCACCGGCTTGGCACGTGCGACATCGCCTTCCGGCAGCTCGAAGACGAGTTCGTCATGCACCTGCAGCAGCATGCGCACCTGCGAGAGGCCGGCCTCGGCGAGCGCCGGCTCCATCCGCACCATCGCGCGCTTGATGATGTCCGCGCTCGTTCCCTGGATCGGAGCGTTGATCGCGGCGCGTTCCGCGCCCTGGCGCTCGTGCTGCACCTTGCTGCGGATGCGGGGGAAATGGGTCTTCCGGCCGAACAGGGTTTCGGTGAATCCACGCTCGCGCACCTGCGTCAGCGTCTCGGCGATATAGCGGTTGATGCCGGGAAAACGATCGAAATAGCGGTCGATCATCGCCTGCGCCTCGTCGGCGCCGATGTCGAGGCGGCCGGCGAGGCCCCAGCGGCTGATGCCATAGAGGATCGCGAAGTTGATCGTCTTGGCGCTGGCGCGCGTATCGCGCGTCACTTCGCCGAAAAGCTCCTGCGCGGTCAGGCTGTGGATGTCGTCGCCACGGGCGAAGGCCTCGCGCAGCTGCGGCACGTCCGCCATATGCGCCGCCAGCCGCAACTCGATCTGCGAATAGTCGGCGGCGAGGATGACGTTGCCCGGCTCGGCGACGAAGGCGTCGCGGATCTGCCGCCCGACCTCGGTGCGGATCGGAATGTTCTGCAGGTTCGGGTCGGTGGAGGAAAGACGTCCGGTCTGGGCGCCGGTCAGCGAATAGCTGGTGTGAACGCGGCCCGTCGTCGGATTGATCTGCTCCTGGAGCGTATCGGTATAGGTGTTCTTCAGCTTGGTGAGCTGACGCCACTCGAGCACCTTCGTCGCCATCGCCGCGCCAGGCGAATCCTTGTCCGCCGCCAGCCGCTCCAGCTCGGTGACGTCGGTCGAATAGACGCCGCTCTTGCCCTTGCGGCCGCCCTTCAGCCCCATGCGTTCGAACAACACGTCGCCCAGCTGCTTCGGGCTGCCGATCGTGAAGGGGCCGCCGGCGAGCGCGTGGACGGTTTCCTCCAGTGCGGCGATCTGCGTCGAGAACGTACCGGAGAGCTGCGCCAGCGTCTCACGATCGACCTTGATGCCGCGCTGCTCCATCCGCGCGATCACGGAGACGAGCGGGCGATCGACCATCTGGTAGATGCGCGTGCCACCCTCGACCGGCAGGCGCGCCGCGAACCGCCGCCAGAGACGCAAGGTGACGTCCGCATCCTCCGCGGCGTAACGCGTCGCGGCCTTCAGATCGACCTCGTGGAACCCCAGCGCCTTTTTGCCCGTGCCGACGACGTCCTTGTAGGCGATGCAGCTGTGCGACAGATGCGTCGCGGCAAGCTCGTCCATGGCGTGGCCGTGCAGCCCCGCGTCCAGGTCGAAGCTCATCACGATCGTGTCGTCATAGGGCGCGACCCCGATGCCGCGCCGGCCGAGCACGATCATGTCGTATTTGAGGTTGTGCCCGATCTTGAGAACGCTCGGGTCCTCGAGGAGCGGCTTCAGCTTCGCCAGCGCTTCCGCCATGTCCAGCTGCGGCGGCCGTTCGGCGAACATGTCGGTCCCCCCATGGGCAAGGGGCACGTAGCAGGCGAGATTGGGCGCGAGTGCCATCGACACCCCGACCAGCTCGGCAAGCATCGGGTCCTTGGCGGTCGTCTCGGTATCGATCGCGACCCAGCCCTGATGGCGCGCGACCTGTATCCACCGGTCGAGTGCTGCGACGTCGACGACCGTCTCATAGCCGTCGTGGTTGCAGGCGGGCTCCTCGTCGTCGAACGCGGCGTCGGTGGCCGATTCAGGCACCGGCGCATCCGCGACCTCTCCCAGTCGCGTCAGGAGGGAGCGGAAACCGTGATGCTCCAGGAACGCCCGCAACGGTGCATCCGGAATGCCGTCCGCCAGCGACAATTCCTCCAGCGGCTGCGGCAGCGGCACGTCGCACGCCAGTTCGACCAGCTTGCGGCTCAGCCGCGCCGCCTCGGCATGGTCGATGAGATTCTCGCGCAGCTTGCCCTTCTTCATGCCGTCCGCCGCGGCGAGCACGCCCTCGACGTCGCCATGCTCCAGGATGAGCTTTGCCGCCGTCTTGGGGCCGACGCCGGGCACGCCGGGCACGTTGTCGACGCTGTCGCCCATCAACGCCAGCACGTCGCCGAGCTTCTCCGGCCCGACACCGAATTTCTCGACCACCGCCTCCGGCCCGAGACGACGGTTGTTCATCGTGTCGAGCATGTCGACCGACGGATCGGTCATCAATTGCATCAGGTCCTTGTCGGAACTGACGATCGTCACCTGCCAGCCCTGCGCCAGCGCCGCCTTGGTATAGCTCGCGATCAGGTCATCCGCCTCCCAGCCCTGTTCCTCGATACAGGGAAGCGAGAAGGCGCGCGTCGCGTCGCGGATCATCGGGAACTGGGGAACCAGATCCTCCGGCGGCGGCGGACGATGCGCCTTGTACTGGTCGTAGAGTTCGTTGCGGAACGTCTGGCTCGACTTGTCGAGGATGACCGCCATGTGCGTGGGGCCGTCCGCCTTGTGCAGATCGTCGGCGAGCTTCCACAGCATCGTCGTATAGCCATAGACGGCGCCTACCGGCTCGCCATGCTTGTTGGTGAGCGGCGGCAGCCGGTGATAGGCACGGAAGATATAGCCCGAGCCGTCGACGAGATAGAGATGGGGCATCGCCCCTGCCGCTTAGCGGATCGCGGGAAGGGGGCCAATCCATCTCGACGCCGGCCGTACCGAAGTCGCGGGACTGTGGCCTTCGTGTCGCTGTCGGCGACCCTGGATGTGCGGGGCGCGGCGTGGTGACTAGGCGACCGGATTCCGATCCCCTTGCGGGGACGCGGTGCCGCGCCGATCCAGCCTCACCGGACTGCACACGGGAGAGGACCGCGTCGACTGGCGTCCCCATCCGCGCCTAGCGCCCCGCGCCGCCTTGTCGACGCGGGCTTCGTCAGCGACAGCGACCGTCAGCGGCGCGATCCCTCCGCATAGTCCGCCACGGCGGCGGCGACGCCCGCGATCAGCTGCTGCCGTTCGCGGATCGGTCGGCGGCTGTCGCCGATCATGACCGCGATCGCATAGCGGCGCCCGTCGGGCGCGGTGAGCAGGCCGACGTCGTTGAAGCCGGCATTGCGGCTGCCGAGATCCTGCCCCGTCCCGGTCTTGTGTGCGATCTTCCAACCCGCCGGCAGCGCCGAGCGCAGCCGGGCGCGGCCGGTGATCGAAGCCCCCATCGTATCGAGCAGGATGCGGGTCGAGGTCTCGGTGAACAGCTCCCCGCGCGCAAGGCGCGCGAGCGCGTCCGCGATCGCGAGCGGCGCCGCGCCGTCGGGCGGATCGTTGACATAGGCGTCGAGCGCGGCGGCACGAACTTCGGGCGCGAGGCGCGAGCGCGCGAGTTCGAAGCCGTTGCCCTTCGACATCGTCGCCTGGTTCCAGGTCAGGCCCGCCGTCTTCGACTGGAGCAGCCGCTCGCCCGGACCGAAACGGATGTCGCCGAGCTGCTTGCGCTCGATCATCGCGCGAACGGCGGCGGGACCGCCGACATAGGTGAGCAGCCGGTCGTTGGCGGTGTTGTCGCTCATCGTCAGCGCGCGCTTGAGCAATTCGCCGACCGTGGTGTGATAGCCATCGCCCTTCACCAGCATCGCGATCGGCTGATGGAAGAGCGTCAGGTCCTCGGGCCGGACGACGATCGGGTCGTCCAGGCGTGCCTTGCCCTGGTCGCGCAGGTCGAGCAGCGTCATCGCCACCCACAATTTGCTCACCGATTGCTGGGGCATGCGCGTGCGCGCCCCGGGCGAGGCGACGGTCCAGCCCTCGTCCACGCCGCGAATGGCGATCCCGAACTTGCCGTCGAAGCCGTCGGCAAGCCGCTGGATCGCCTGGCTCAGCTGCGCCGGCGCAACGCGGCGGGCAGGGGGGGCGGCGGCGGGAATCGGGATCGATATCTCCGCCGGCGGCGTCGTCACCGGAGCCCGGGTGCTGCCCGCCGGATGCGATGTCGAACCGCAAGCCGCGGCGAGCGAAAGGAGAAGGAGAGGAGCCGACCGGCCGAACGCATACATACGGATATTGAATGGCCCCATCGCGAGAGCGGTAGCCCGATCCATATCCGCCAGATCATCGCGCGAAACCGGCGACGGCGCACGGTGCGACGAGCCGCCGCTGCGGCGCGGCGAACCGCAGGAAGCGACCAACCGCCGCCGCGCGGCGCAACCATGGCGTCAGGCACCCGTTCTCCGGCGATTACCGCCGTATTCGCAAGGAGATGCCCCGTGGCCGAGATGACCAGCGACTTTTTCGTCGAGCGCCTGAAGGCCTGGGGCGTCACGCGTATCTACGGCTATTCCGGCGATGGCATCAACGGCGTGCTCGGCGCGTTGCAGCGCGCCGAGCGCAAGGGCGAAGGCATCGAGTTCGTCCAGGTGCGGCACGAGGAGATGGCCGCATTCATGGCGAGCGCGCATGCCAAGTTCACCGGCGAGATCGGCGTCTGCCTGTCGACCGGCGGGCCAGGCGCGACACACCTGCTGACCGGCCTGTACGACGCCAAGCTGGATCATGCCCCGGTCTTCGCGATCGCCGGGCAGGCGGAGACGACGGTCCGCGGCGCCAGCTACCAGCAGGAGCTCAACCTCGACCGGATCTTCGCGGACGTCGCCGATTATGTGCAGGAGGTGACGGCACCCGCGCAGGTGCGCCATGTCACCGACCGGTCGATCCGCAGTGCCCTGGCGCGCAACGGCGTCGGCGTCGTCGTGCTGCCCAAGGACGTGCAGGACGAGCCGTACAGCGATCCCAAGGTCGCGCACGGCTTCACCCGATCCGGACCCGGCTACGTCCGGCCGCGCATCGTGCCGCAACCCTCCGAGCTGCGCCGTGCTGCCGACATCCTCAACGCCGGCAAGCGCGTCGCCGTCCTGATCGGCGCGGGCGCTCGAGAGGCCGCGGACGAGGTGGAACGCATCGCCGGCCTGCTCGGCGCGGGCGTCGCCAAGGCGTTGCTCGGCAAGGACGTGCTCAGCGACGAATTGCCCTTTGTCACGGGGGCGATCGGCCTTCTCGGTACCAAGCCGTCCTGGGACATGATGCAGGATTGCGACACGCTGTTGATGATCGGCACCGGCTTTCCCTGGGCCGAATTCCTGCCACCCGACGGACAGGTACGCTGCGTGCAGATCGATATCGATGCCGGCATGCTGTCGCTGCGCTATCCCGCGGACGTGCCGCTGCACGGCGGCGCGAAGGAAACGCTCGAAGCGCTGATCCCGCTGGTCGAGGCGAAGGGTGATCGCAGCTGGCTGACCGGGATCGAGGCGAATGTCGCGACATGGTGGCAGACATTGGAGGAGCGTGCGCATGCCGCGGCGAATCCGGTCAATCCGCAGCGGGTGGTGTGGGAGATGTCGCCACGCCTGCCCGCGAACGCGATCGTGACGTCGGACTCGGGCAGCTGCGCCAATTGGTATGCGCGTGATTTCAAGGTGAAGCGCGGCCAGCGGTCGTCGCTGTCGGGCGGACTTGCGTCGATGGGCGCGGCGGTTCCCTATGCCATTGCGGCGAAGTTCGCCTATCCGGAACGGCCGGTCGTCGCGCTGGTCGGCGACGGCGCGATGCAGATGAACAATCTCGCCGAGATGATCACCGTCCAGAAATACTGGCAGCGCTGGTCCGATCCGCGCTTCGTCGTCTGCGTGTTCAACAACCAGGATCTGAACGAGGTGACGTGGGAACAGCGCGTGATGGAGGGCAACCCCCGTTTCGAGACGACGCAGGACCTGCCCGACGTGCCTTATGCCAGATTCGCCGAGATGATCGGGCTCAGGGGCATATTCGTCGACGATCCGGACGACCTGGCCGCGGCCTGGGATGCGGCACTGGCGTCCGATCGTCCAGTGGTGCTGGAAGTGAAGACCGACCCTAATGTCGCGCCGCTGCCGCCGCACGTGACGCTGGCGCAGGCAAAGGCCTTCATGACGTCGATGGCGAAGGGTGACCGGGGCGCGGGACAGGTGATCGCCGACACCGCCCGCCAGCTGTTCAAGGAACTGACCGGCTGAGGGCTCAGATCAGCGCGAGCTCGGCGAGCTTGCCGACGAGCGCCGGGGGCAGGCCGGCCAGGCCCGTGGCGTCGCCGCCCAGGTCGGCGGGCGCATCGCCCGCTTCGAGGTATCGCCACCCCTGGTGCGCGCGCTTGGGCCGCGACTGGACGATGACCAGCGCCGGGTCGATGTGGATCGCGACGCGCCCGCCTTCCGCCTCGCCGAAGGCCAGGATCGGCGAGCGCGCGACGAGCTGGTGCTTGACGATCCAGAACAGCGATCCTTGCCCCGCGACCTCTTCGTGCCGCTTGGGCAGGTAGCGCGTCGTCAGGAAGACCGGACCATCCTTGGCGCGCAGGGCGAGGCGATCGGCGAGCTGGTCGACGCTGGTCGCGCCGAACGCCACTTTGGTGAGGTGCAGGGCCATGTGCTGCCCATGTGGGTCAGGGGCATAGGAGTGGCAAGTCGGGCTGCGACCCGTGCGTCGAGAAGACCGGCAGCGATAGGACGGTCAGCCGCCGAGACCCCACAGTGTCGCAAGGCCGAGGAAGGAGAAAAAACCCATCACGTCGGTCGCCGTCGTCACGAACACCGCCGAGGACACGGCGGGGTCGACGTTGGCCTTGTCGAGGGCGACGGGCACGATCACGCCGACGAGTCCGGCGACGAGGCTGTTGATCATCATCGCGAGCGCGAAGACGATGGACAATTGCGCGTTGCCGAGGATCACGTAGCTACCGAGCGCGCCGACCAGGCCCAGCGCGACGCCGTTGCACAAGGCGATGCGGAACTCGCGCAGCAGCATGCGGACGGTGTTCGAACTGGTCAGCTGGTTGGTCGCCAGCGCCCGCACGACGACGGCGAGCGTCTGCGTGCCGGCATTGCCGCCGAGCGCGGAGACGATGGGCATGAGCGCAGCAAGCAGCGCGAAGCGGCCGATCTCGCCCTGGAAGAGGCCGACAACGGAAGCGGAGAGGATCGTCGCACCGAGGTTGACGACCAGCCAGGCGACGCGGCTGCGCACGGTCAGCCGGATCGGCTCGTTGATGTCGCCCTCGCCCGCGCCGGACAGGCGCAGCGCGTCCTCGCCCGCCTCCTGCTGGATGATGTGGACGATGTCGTCGACCGTGATCATACCGACCAGCCGCTCGTCGTCGTCCACCACCGCAGCGGAGATCAGCGCGTATTTCTGGAATCGCAGCGCGACCTCCTCCTGGTCCATGTCGACCGGGATCAGCGTCTGCTCGCGCTTCATCACGTCCGACATGGCGATGCCGCGGGGCGTGCGCAGGATCCACGACAGCTGGCAGGTCCCTACCGGGTGGTGGCCCGCATCGACCACGAAGATCTCCCAGAAATCGGTCGTGAGTTCCTCGTGGCTGCGCAGGAAGTCGATGACGTCGCCGACGGTCCAATGCTCGGGCACCGCGATCAGCTCGCGCTGCATCAGGCGGCCGGCGGATTCCTCGGGGTAGGACAGCGCCTCCTCGATCGCGGCGCGATCATCGGGGTCGAGCGCGCGCAGTACCGCGCGCTGCTCGTCCTCGTCCATGTCCTCGATGATCGCGACCGCGTCGTCGGTATCCAGCGCAGCGGCGATGTCCGCGACCTGATGCGGCTCCAGCGCATCGATCAGCGTCTCGCGGACATAGTCGTTCATTTCCGCAAAGACGTCGCCGTTCAGCTGGTCGGCGACGGCGCGGGCGAGGGGACCGCGATCGTCCTCGGGCACGATCTCGAACAGGTCGGCAAGATCGGCGGGATGGAGCGGCTCGACGAGGTCGCGCGCTTCCTCGTCATTATGGTCGCGGACCGCCTCGAGCACCGCATCGACGAATTCGGGGCGCAGGCGGTCGTCCTCGTCGAGCTCGGTCTCGCCGTCCTCGTCGATCACCTCGGGAAGTTCGTGCTCGCTCATCGCTACCTCCCTCCGGTTCGCGCGGGCCGGCCTTACCCGCAGCCTTTGCGATTTGCCAGCGGGACGAAGCGACACTACCTGCGCGCCAGCAACAAGAGGAGCCGATCATGGCCGACACCGAATATCAGACGCTGACGCTCACGCTCGACACCAACGACGGCGAGGGCGGCGACGTCACGATCCGCCTGCGTCCGGACTTGGCGCCGAGCCACGTCGCGCGCATCGCGGAACTGGCCAACGAGGGCTTCTACGACGGCGTCGTCTTTCATCGCGTCATCCCCGGCTTCATGGCGCAGGGCGGTGATCCGACCGGGACCGGCATGTCGGGTTCCGACAAACCGAACCTGAAGCAGGAATTCTCGAAGGAGCCGCACGTGCGCGGCGTCTGCTCGATGGCGCGGACGATGGATCCGAACTCGGCGAATAGCCAGTTCTTCATCTGCTTCGACGACGCGCGCTTCCTCGACGGTCAATATACCGTCTGGGGCGAGGTGACCGACGGCATGGAGCTGGTCGACGCGCTGCCGAAGGGCGAGCCGCCCGCGAATCCCGGCAAGATCGTCAAGGCACGCGCGGCCTGACGCGGCCGGCGGACCGGTCGTCGCGCCGGTCCGCCACCGACGACGTCAGCTGGTCTTCATGTTCGACGTGACGTTACCGAAGGTCGTCTGAAGCTTGCCGCCGAGCCCCTTCATCGACGCGATCGCGGCAATGGCGATCAGCGCCGCGATGAGGCCGTATTCGATCGCAGTCGCGCCCTGCCGGCTGCCGATCAACGCCCTGACAATTCGAATCATTGCACTTTCGCTCCCGTTTGCCGGGGGGCATGTGCGGGCGAATTCTTGACGCTGCGTTAAGCCTGTCATCCGATCAGTCGGATCCGTGCTCCCCGAGCGTCCGGATGAGCCAGTCGTGGAACAGCCGCACCGGGCGCTGCTGCAACGCCCGCGGGCGGCAGACGAACCAATGGCTGTAGGGACTGTCGACCTCGATATCGAAAAGCCGGACGAGGCGCGGGTCCTTGGCATTCTCGAAATGGCTGGCGTGCATGAAGGCGACGCCAAGGCCCTGCGCCGCGGCCTCGAGCATCAGTACGCCCGAATCGAAATAATCGGTCGCAAGCGGTTCGACGTCGCCCAGGCCGATCGCGTCGCGCCACGCGGAGATGGTGTCGGGCATCTCGCGGTGGATGAGGGCGGTCAGCCGCGACAATTGCTCGGGCCGCGTCACCGGGTCGGGGCCCTCCAGCAGGGTGCGCGCACCGATGACATAGACGGAGTTGCGGTCGAGCCGCTTGGCGTAGAGCGACGGATCGATCTCCCGCGCGAGTGCGATCACCGCGTCCAATCCCTCCCCGAGCCGCACGACGCCATGCCCCGCCGTGTCGATGTCGAGATGCAATTCGGGATGTTCGTGACGCAATTTGCCGAGGTGCGGGAACAGGCGCTGCGACGCGAACAATGGCAACACGCCCAGCCGCACGCGAAGCACCTCGACCGTGCCGGTCAGCGATTCGACCGCGTCGGACAGCGAGTCGAGCAGGGGGGCAAGTTGGGCGAGCAGCCGCTCGCCGTCGACGTTGAGCGTCATCGCCTGATGTCGTCGTTCGAACAGGGGCCTGTCGACGAACCGCTCAAGCGACTGGACGCGACGGCTGAGCGCGGGCGCCGACAGGGCGAGTTCGGCGGCCGCGGCCTTCACCGACCCGAGCCGCGCCACCTGCACGAACGCCTCGATCGCCCCCAGCGGCGGCAGCCTGCGCATGCTTCCTACCCTCTTGCCCGCCCAGCCGGACGCACCGACAGGCAGACGACGATTGCAACTTATGCAATCATAACCTGCGTTCTTCGCACTTGCAACATGGGCGGGCTCGCCGCAAACGGACCGGGCCTTTCAGGCATCCTCTCCTAAAAACTTTCACGGGCCGCTCCTTTCTGGATGCGGCCCTTTTTTTGTCCTGCAGCCTGGGCTCCCGGGGTCGCATCGCCGGAACCGGCTTCCTACCTCGCGCGCTTCGACCTCCATTTTCGACGGCAGAAGGACAGATCATGGCCGATGGCGATGCACCTCAGCGCAAGATCCAGGTGGCCAATGCACGCCCGGAGGATTCCGGCCGGGGCCTTGCGCACCTGCCGCGCAGCCTGATGGCGGCCCTGGGCATCGGCGAGGGCGACGTGATCGAGATCGTCGGCAAACAGTCGACGCCCGCGCGTGCGGTCGGTCCCTATCCCGAGGACGAGGGCATCGACGTGCTGCGCATCGATGGCCTGCAGCGGGCGAACGCCGGCGTCGGCGCGGGCGACTTCGTCGAGGTGCGCCGGGTCGAATCGAAGCCGGCGACGCGCGTTGTCTTCGCGCCGGCGCAGCAGAATCTGCGCCTGCAGGGATCGGTGCAGGCGCTGAAGCGCACCTTCTTCGGCCGGCCGCTGGCGCAGGGCGACATCGTCGCCACCGCCGGGCAGCAACGCGTCACCAACATGCCGCCGGGCGTGCAGCAGTTCATGAACGCGCCCGCCTATGCCTTGCAGGAAATCCGGCTTGCGGTCGTGTCGGCGAACCCCAAGGGCGTCGTCCATATCGACGAGAATACCGAGGTCGAACTACGCCCGGAATATGAGGAGCCGCAGCAGGCGCGGCGCGCCGACGTGACCTATGACGACATCGGCGGCATGGCGACGACGATCGATCAGTTGCGCGAGATGGTGGAGCTGCCGCTGCGCTATCCCGAATTGTTCGAGCGGCTCGGCGTCGAGCCACCCAAGGGCCTGTTGCTCTATGGCCCGCCGGGCACCGGCAAGACTCGCCTGGCGCGCGCGGTCGCCAATGAGAGCGATGCGCAATTCTTCCTGATCAACGGTCCGGAGATCATGGGATCCGCCTATGGCGAATCGGAAGGTCGACTGCGTGAGATCTTCGAGGAGGCGGCGAAGAGCGCGCCCTCGATCGTATTCATCGACGAGATTGATTCGATCGCACCGAAGCGCGGCAATGTGCAGGGGGAGGCGGAGAAGCGGGTCGTCGCGCAATTGCTGACGCTGATGGACGGGCTGGAGGCGCGCGCCAATCTGGTCGTGATCGCCGCGACCAACCGGCCCGAGGCGATCGACGAGGCCCTGCGCCGACCCGGCCGCTTCGACCGCGAGATCGTAGTGGGCGTGCCCGACGAACGCGGGCGGCGCGAAATCCTGGGCATCCATACGCGCGGCATGCCGCTCGCGGATGGCGTCGACCTCGCCGAGCTATCGCGCACCACCTATGGCTTCGTCGGCGCCGATCTCGCCGCGCTTACGCGCGAGGCCGCGATCGAGGCGGTGCGGCGGATCATGCCGCGCCTCAACCTCGAGGAGCGTACCATCCCCGCGGAGGTGCTCGACACGCTGTCGGTAACCCGCGACGATTTCCTCGAGGCGCTGAAGCGCGTCCAGCCGAGCGCGATGCGGGAGGTGATGGTGGAGGCGCCGCGCGTCCGCTGGGAGGATGTCGGCGGCCTCGACAAGGCGCAGGAACGGCTGAAGGAGGGGGTCGAGCTGCCGCTGAAGAACCCGGATGCTTTCCGGCGCCTCGGGATCCGGCCGGCAAAGGGCTTCCTGCTCTATGGGCCGCCAGGCACGGGCAAGACGCTGCTCGCCAAGGCGGTGGCCCGCGAGGCGGAGGCGAACTTCATCGCGACCAAGTCGAGCGACCTGCTGAGCAAATGGTACGGCGAGAGCGAGCAGCAGATCAGCCGGCTGTTCGCGCGCGCGCGCCAGGTCGCGCCGACGGTGATCTTCATCGATGAACTCGATAGCCTCGTGCCCGCCCGCGGCGGCGGCCTCGGCGAGCCGCAGGTGACCGAGCGCGTCGTCAACACCATTCTCGCGGAGATGGACGGGCTGGAGGAGTTGCAGTCGGTCGTCGTCATCGGCGCGACGAACCGCCCCAACCTCGTCGATCCTGCGCTGCTGCGACCCGGCCGCTTCGATGAGCTTATCTATGTCGGCGTGCCCGATAAGGAGGGTCGGCGACGCATTCTCGCAATTCAGACGGGCAAGATGCCGCTCGCGGCGGACGTCGATCTGGACGTGATCGCCACGCGGACCGACCGGTTTACCGGAGCGGATCTGGAAGATGTCGTCCGTCGTGCGGGCCTGATCGCGTTGCGCCGGTCGGTGACGGCGCAGGAGGTCTATATGAGCGATTTCGAGGATGCGCTGGGCGAAGCGCGTGCCAGCGTGACGCCCGAAATGGAGAAGGACTATGAACAGATCGCCGCGCGGCTGAAGCAGGAGGCGGCGGCGATCCAGCCGATCGGCTTTGCGATGCCGACGCGCAAGGCCGATTAAGGTGTGGTCGAGCAAGGCTTGATGGGGCGGTGCCGGCCCCACTCCCACCACGCCGCTCATGCCGGATCAACGGTGCCGGTGGCTCGACGGGGGGTGAAAGCCGGCGCTGCCTCCACACGGATCGACCAGGCTCTGCCGCCGCCCCTTCACCGTTTCAGCGCAAGGCGCGCCAGCCGTAGCTCGCGAGAAGGAGCAGCGCGCCCGCGACGATGAGGTAGGGCGCGGGATGGGCGAACTCGTATAGCCCGATGCCGATCGAAGGGCCGAGCACGAAGCTGGCGCCATTGACGCTGGTTACCTTGCCGGCGACCGAACCCTGGGCTGCCGGACCGACCGCCAGGCTCGCGCCGGCGGTAAACCCGGGGCGGGTGAAGCCGAATCCGAGGCTCGCCAGCGCGTAGGCGGTGGCGATGCCGTAGAGCGAGGTGGCAAGCCCCGTTAGCGCACACCCGGTTGCCGCGAGCAACGCGCCGATCAGCACCAGCCGCCGCGGACTGAGCCCGAGAAGCGGGATCACTCCCCATTGCACGAGCAGCGCGGCCCCCGCGCCCATCATCAGAACGATACCCGTAGGTTCCAGCGCGGCGGCCGGCGCGAGGTGAAGACGATCGATAACGAGAAAGCCGATCACCTGGCTTGCGACCGCCTGGGCATGGCCGGCGACGAGCCCGGCGATCATCCACGCGCGCACCCGCGGATCGGCGAAGCGCACCGCCTCCGCATGTGGCTGCGTCGCGGCGGCGATACTGGCGCCCGTGGGTGCGCCGCCGATGGACGGATAGGCCGACGAGGCACCGTGGCCCGGGTGCGCACCCAGGCGGTCGTCTGGTAGAATTGCGCGCACCGCCAGCGCCACGACGATGCCGAAGCCGGCGAAGACGAAGGCCGGCCCCGCAAGCCCGATCTCGATGGTGCCGATATGGCCGAGCAACAGATAGGGCGCGATCGCCGGCCCGAGGATCGTACCGAGCCCGAAGGCGGACGCGAGCAACGTGAGCGCGCGCGTCCGCTCCTCCCGCCCGGTCTCTCCCGCGACCAGCGCCTGCACCGCCGGAGGGGCTGCCGAACCGCAGCTTCCGTAGATCAGCCGACCGAGGATGAAGAGCCCGAACGCGGCGGTACCGCCGATCCAGCCATTGATACCAGCCGCCAGAAAACTGCCGCACAGCAGCAGCGACGTCGCGAATCCGGCAAGACCGATCAGGATCATCGCGCGACGCCCGTGCGTATCGGATCGAGCCGCCCAGAAGGGCGCGGCGATCACCCATAGCAATGCGGATACCGAAAAGGCGGCCGCGACCGCCTGATCCGCTACGCCAAGCGCGCGACCGAGAGCCGGCAACACCGATTGCAGGGCGGTATTGCCGGCGGCGATCGTCAGCATCACGACGAACAGCAACGCAAAGCGGCGATCGAGCGAAGAGACGGCGCGGTTCATGCGCGGTGCCAGCGATAATCGCGCGCGACGGTGCAGACGGTGACGCTATAGTCGTCATACCAAAGCGACCGCCCCGCCGCGCGTGTCGTCGCATGATCGGGATGGTCGCGCCAGGCGATCGCCGCCGCTTCGTCCTCCCAGTAGCTGACGGTGATGCCGAAGCCGTCCGCACCCCTGGCACTGTCGATGCCGCAATATCCCGGCTGGCGCGCGGCCAGCGCGTCCATTGCCGCGGCCGCTTCTTCATAGCCCGCATCGTCGTCCCGGGTGCGCCGGGACGTGAAGATCACCGCCACCTGTCCCTGGCGTGTGCCGCCCATCTCGATCGCGCCCCTAGCAAGACGCTTCCGCCCCGGCCGGGCGTCGCGTCGCAAAGGCTTGGCGCAGCGTCACCCGTCTCGCAACCCCGCATCGTTGCCGTCAAACGCGCCCGACCGAGCAACCCATGGTCTTGCCAGCTGTTTCACATTCGTGGCACGGGGATTGCCGTTGTGCGTCCTTTTCGGGACAACCACGAGACCAAGGAAGACGATGCCCAGTTCGACCACCGCCACCCGGCGCTCACGTACCCGTCCGGCTGGCGTTCCCAGCCCGGTGGCGATGTTCTTTCAGGGCTTCCTGAAGCATCCCGTGATGGTCGGCTCGATCATACCGTCGTCGGACAAGCTTATCCGAAAGATGCTCAAGCCCGTCGATTGGGCGACGTGCAAGGTCTTCGTGGAATACGGTCCGGGTGTCGGCACCTTCTGCCGTCCCATCCTCGACCGGATGGCGCCCGATGCGATCCTGATCGCGATCGACACCAATCCCGACTTCATCAACTATCTGAACCACGTCATCACCGACTCACGTTTCTTCGCGGTGCACGGCTCGGCCGCAGATGTCGAAAGAATCGTACAGGATCACGGCCACGAAAAGGCGGACTATGTATTGTCCGGGCTTCCCTTTTCTACCCTGCCCGCCGGGGTAGGCCCCGCGATCGCCGCCGCGACGCAGCGTGTCATCCGGCCTGGCGGTGCGTTCCTCGTCTACCAGTTCTCACCCAAGGTGAAGGACTTCCTGACCCCGCACTTCCAGACCATCGATCACGACATGGAATGGTGGAACGTTCCCCCCGCGCAGCTGTATTGGGCTTGGAAGGATTGATCCTTCGCAACGCATGAATTGAAATTTAAATACGAAATCAGGGGCGGGGAGGCTTCACGCCTATCATAGGTTGCGCTAGCGTCGGCCGATGGATGGAAGCCGCGTTACACCCGCCCTTTTCCTGCATGACGCCGCGATCCGCCGCGGCATGGAACTGATGATGTTCGCGCAGTCGCGTTTCGTGCGGACTGCGGACGAGAAGCTGGCCGAAATGGGTCTCGGTCGTGCGCACCACCGCGCGCTTTACTTCATCGGCCGCAAGCCGGACATCACCGTCGGTGAACTGCTCGAGCTCCTGGGGATCACCAAACAGTCGCTCAGCCGCGTCATGCGCGATCTGATCGAGCGGCAGCTCGTCGCGGTGCGGCATGGGGAAAACGACCGGCGCAATCGCCTGCTCCGCCTGACGGCGGCGGGGCGGCAGCTCGAAGCGACGCTCTATGAGGAGCAGCGCGACCGGATGGCGGCCGCCTATATCGAAGCGGGGCAGGAAGCGGTCGGAGGATATTGGAAGGTTCTGGAATCCTTGATTCCGGAACCGGCGCGCAACGGCCTCGCCTCGCTAGACGGTCAGACGTCCTCGATCCCGAAATTCAACCCGCGCGATACCCCAGGATCGACGACCGCGATCAGCAGATAGGCGGCGAACTGACGAAGGCGCTGCAACCAGCCGGTATGCGCCTTGTACCAGTCAGGCGTGACATGCACCGAGCGTGCGACCTCGCCCTCGACATAGGCGCGAACCTTGTCGGCAAACGCGGCGTCCTCGATGCGCAGCATCAGTTCTAGGTTGATGAACAGGCTGCGCATGTCGAAATTGGCCGAGCCGATATAGACCGCGTCGTCGATGACGTAGAGTTTGGTGTGCAGCTTGGTCGGCTGATATTCATAGATCTCGACGTTTTTCCGCAGCAACCCGGCGTAGGTGAAGCGCGCTGCGGCGATCGTCGCCACATTGTCGGATTTGGCGGCCGTGACGACGCGGACGCGCGCGCGCCGCCGGCCGGCCTTGTCGAGTCGCCGCAACATCGTCGGCGAGGGCGTGAAATAGGCGGCGATCACGTCGATCCGTCGGCCGTGGCGCATGTCGTGGCGAACGGCACGTGCCCAGGGCGACAGTCGTCGCGTCGGCCCACCGATCAGCCAGCGCATTGCGCCCTCCGATTCGCTCCAGTGCGCCAGCGTGCGATTGAGGTGACGCAATTTGCCATCGGGACGGGCCGCCCAGTCGAGCAGTGCGTCGAAATAGCCCGCCAGCCGTGCGGCAGCCGGTCCGGCGACGAGCAGGCCGAGGTCGCGCCATGCTGCGTCGGCGGGCGTGCCGAAATAATCGTCCTCGACATTGAATCCGCCGACGATGATCCGCGATTCCGGCGCCGTCTCCGCGTCGGCGAGAGCCAGCTTCTGGTGGTTGCGGAGCAGATAGCGGCGGCCGAACCGAGGCGAGAAGCGGCATAACGTCACGCCGGCCGCCGTCAGGGGCGCGAAGAAGGACGGACGGTCCTCGCTGCCGAAGCCGTCGACGATCAGCGCGACCTTCACGCCGCGTCGGGCGGCGGCGATCAAGGCGGCGTTGACGCGTCGTCCCGTGTCGTCGTCGGCGTAGATGTAATAGAGGATGCGCAGCGAGATCGCCGCCTCGTCGATCAGCGTCAGCAACGCGTCGAGCCGCCGCGGCCCCGTATCGAGCAGCGTCAGTCGGTTGCCCGCGACGCGGAAAACCGGTTGTGCGACGGGTGCATCGGGCTGGTCTGCCATGATGCGACGATGGCTCCTCTCTCGGGACGCGGGAAGGGGCAACGAAGCGGATCGCCTTGATGTTGCAGGCAGCGCATCCTGTTTGTTGGCGGTGGGGGTATCGGCGCAGCGCATGTGCCGAAGCCCGTCCATCCTCGGGCAGCGGCAAAATCGTCCGGATCGCAGAGACGGGGCGCCGGGAAGCAGGGGGTCTAGCCCTTTCTTTGACTTTGCGGGCGTGGGTTGCTAGAGGCCCGGCTTTCCATCATCGGTATTTGCGAAGGAAAGCGTCCATGGCGCGCGTCACTGTCGAGGATTGCGTCGACAAGGTTCCCAACCGCTTCGACCTCGTGCTGTTCGCGGCGCAGCGCGCCCGCCAGATTTCCGGCGGCGCCGAGTTGACGCTCGACCGCGATCGCGACAAGAATCCCGTCGTCGCGCTGCGCGAGATCGCCGAGGAGACCGTGCGCCCCGATCACCTCGAGGAATCGGTCGTCGGCAGCCTGCAGCGCGTGCAGATCGACGACGATGATGAGGTCGATGCGGTCGGCTCGCTCAGCGCGTCGGCCGAGGCGCTGCGGCTCACTGCAGCCGCGCCGCCGCGTAACCAGAATCTGGGCGCCGATTACGAGGGCTGATCCGGGGCGGCGGGGGGCACGGGTGGGTCCGACCCCGCTCCAATCCCCGCCCGGCGAAAACGGCCGTCCTTTTAGACGCGGGGGCCAGCACTGCCCTTCTGACCACTGCCCTTCTGACGACGCGGCCTGGCCGCGTCGTTTGCGTTTTGAGCGTGCCACCGTTGCTTCGGGCGTCCCGGGTCCCCATCGCGGTTCTCCGCGATAGGCGGGCGCTGCTATTCCGCCTTACGGCCCTTGAAACCCTGCGCGACGACGAACCATTCGACCGAACCCTTGCGACTTGAGGGCGGTTTGGCATGTTTCACCGTGGCGAATGCGCGCTTCATCTCCGCGACCAGCGTCGAATCCGCGCCCCCCGCGAAGACCTTGGCGACGAACGTGCCGCCGGGCGCCAGCACGTCCTGGGCGAAAGCCAGGGCAGTTTCGACCAGCGCCATGGTGCGCAGCGCGTCGGTCTGCGGATGGCCGACAGTATTCGCTGCCATGTCGGACAGGACCAGATCGGGGGCTCCCCCAAGGGCGTCCATCAACAATCCCGGTGCGGCATCGTCCAGGAAGTCCATCTGGAAAATCGTGACGCCGTCGATCGGATCGACGGGCAGCAGGTCGATCCCGACCACCTCCGCCTTGGGCAGCCGGCGCTTGATTACCTGGCTCCAGCCGCCCGGCGCGATGCCAAGGTCGACGACGCGTTTGGCGTTGCGGATGATGCCGAACCGTTCGTCCAGCTCGATCAGCTTGTACGCGGCGCGGCTGCGATAGCCCTCCGCCTTGGCGCGCCGCACATAGGGGTCGTTGAGCTGGCGTTCGAGCCAGCGCGTCGACTGCGCCGTGCGGCCGCGCGCCGTCTTGACGCGGGTGCGTAGGCCGCCGCCATCGCGGCTCATCGGCGCACGCTTGTCATCATCGTGTCGGTCACGGCCGTGGGCTCCCCATCAGACGGCGTAAAATCCCCTCGCGGATACCGCGGTCCGCGATACCCAGCCGTTCTGCAGGCCAGAGGTCGAGAATGGTCTCCAGTATCGCGCAGCCCGCGACGACGAGATCGGCACGTTCGCTACCGATGCAGGCGAGCTGCGCGCGCTCGTTGATCGCCATCCGCGACAGGTCGGCGCTGATGCGCCGCATCGCCTCGGCAGGGACGATCAGACCATCGACCTGCGCACGGTCGTAATGGCTGAGCCCCAGATGCACGCTGCCCAACGTCGTCACCGTCCCGCTGGTACCGAGCAGCCGCGGCCGTCGGACGGTTTTCGGCAGGCGCGATGCGAAAGCGGCGAAACTTTCCGCAACCGTGGCGCGCATGCGCGCGTAGGCGGCCAATCGGTCCGCCTCCGCCGTCGCGGTGCCTCCGGCGCTTTCCGTCAGCGAGACGACGCCCCAGGGCGCGGAATGCCAGTCGAGTACCCGCGGCATCGCGCCGCGCGGCGTATCGATCAGCACGAGCTCGGTCGATCCGCCGCCGATGTCGAAGACGAGCGCGGGATCATCGCCCGGCTCGATGAGCGCATGGCAGCCGAGCACTGCGAGGCGCGCCTCTTCCTCGGCGGAGATGATGTCGAGGTGGATACCCGTCTCGCGATAGGCGCGGGCGATGAATTCCGGACCATTGGCAGCGCGGCGACATGCCTCCGTCGCGACCGAGCGAGCAAGCGTCACGTTGCGGCGCTTGAGCTTGTCCGAACAGACACGCAGCGCCGCGATCGTGCGTTCGATCGCGGCATCGGAGAGGCGTCCGGTCGCGGCAAGACCCTCGCCCAGCCGCACGATGCGTGAGAAGGCGTCGATGACCGCGAAACCGTCGCCTTGCGGGCGCGCGATCAGCAGGCGGCAATTATTGGTGCCGAGATCCAGCGCAGCGAAGGCCTGCGCGTCGGACCAGCGGCCGCGTTGCGGCCGGATCGGCGCCGGACGGGCAGGCCTGGCCTGCCGGTACGGCTCTCGGGCGGAACGATCCCCCATGGCCGTGGTGACTCTTTCATTTCTGTTCTGCCGTCGCGGGCAACGTGTGGCCCGTTCGGTGCTTGCCCCCTAGGTAGCGTGCGCGCGCGCTTGCGACAAGCCGAGCGGACAGGCCCCGTTGACAGCCGACACCGGCCCGACTAGAGGCCGCTGCCTGTTGCCCCGTCGTCTAAAGGTAAGACTACGGACTCTGACTCCGTCAATTGAGGTTCGAATCCTCACGGGGCATCCAGGACATCTATCCCTTGACACTTCCAGTTGCCTGCAGGGTCACGAGAAAATGCCCGCGGAAGAGCTGGCAGCCTGACCTCTAGCCCTCTCACATCGTGCGCTTCGCAACCGGAGCAAGCGCATGCCGAAGAGGAAGAACCACACCACCAAGGCGTTGACGGCGATCAGCGAGACGGACCACCACCTCAAAGGTGGCAGCGAGATCGTCCGCGTCGACGCCGTCATCCACAGTCCCGACGTCCATCCCCGCCGGCCGGGGCCATGGTCGATCGAGGCGGACAAGATCGCATGGTTCGACCAGCCAACGGGTTATGGGTGCATCATCCGCCGCGCGGCAAACGGCGGACACCTGTGCGGATACGTCGGAGTGGGAGCCGGCCACCCGCTCTTCGGCTACCTCGTCACGGCGCTGCGCGGGATCGGCATCAAGGCGCACGGAGGGATCGACTACGCAGCGTCATGCGAACGGCCGGAGGCGGAGCGCACCACCCGCAGCATCGTCCGCCGCACCGCCAACATGGCCAACATGGACGTCTGCCACGAGCCGCCGCCCGCATACCGGACCACGCAGCATACGACCAAGCAGGGGCGAACGGTCCTCGAGACCTCCGGACACGACGATCTGTGGTGGATCGGGTTCTCCTGCAACCAGCCCACTGACGTCATTCCAGGAGCGGACGCTCCCGGAGCCGACATGCGGCACCTCCCGACGTGTCCGGACGGCACCGCCGAGCGACGCTATCGCGACGAGGCATACGTCTTCGACCAGTGCATCTGGCTCGCCGCGCAGCTGAAGGCGATCGAACTCGGCGGCGACCCCTCCGACGTCGAGGGGCGACGGACGCCTGCGCTCGGTTTCGACCCCCGCAGCGGGAGGAACTGAGATGAGGCTCCCTCCGCAAATCGACCACGAGCTACCGTGGGGCTACTGGCTCCGGCTGGAGCGTTCCGAAGGCCGTCCCGACCTCTTCTTCGATCCGGACGGCGGCGAGTGGAACAGCCTTCGCGAAGCGTTCTGGTTCGGCCGGCTAGGCATGCCGGCGGGAGACGGCGGTCCCCATCACGACATCCTGGAGATCCTGCTCGTCATCCTGCTGAACCTGTCGCGCGCGAATTCCAGCGAGAGCGAACTCCTGTTCGATGCGTTCGGCGGCAATCACGCCGCCGCACGCCTGTTCGGGCTCTGGATGAGGAGCTTGGGGTTGATCGCACCCAAGTCTCCGGGCGGCTCGGGCCTCCGCAGCGTGACGCCGGAGGGGTGGTCGGCGATGCTGATGCTCGGCGCGACCCGACCACAGCCCGTTCGCGCCATGCGGCCGGGAGGCGTCTCGGTCAGGACCCTCGCCACGATCGGCATGGGACCCATGAACGATGACGCGCGGATGCGCGAGATCGAGGAGGGCTCGGCCGGCTGGCCCACGGCCTTCCAGCGCCGCGACGTCGGGAAGCGGTTCGCAATCGTCCTCGTGAAGCGCGACGTGGATGCCCCGGTGCCGGTGGCGAGGACCGCGTGGAGCCAGACGTTCACGTCGGAGCGCGACCGCGACATGCTCTACGACTGGATCTGTCGCCGCGTCGACCGGTGGGAGGCCTGGAGCGATCTTGCCTGGGGCGACGGCGGGGCGAAGCTCACCAGCCACCTGCTCTCGCTCGTCCTCCTGTCCGAGGCGGGCTGAGCGGTGCAGTGGGCGGCATCGCCCGGACCCGCGCCGACGGCCCGCCAGGCGGACCTTCCCTCCGGCCGCCTCGCGGCGTCGAGGCCCGAAGCCGGCCGTCGGCATGCCGCCCGCCACCTGGGGGCCGCGCCTATACAGCCTGCGCTCCGGGCCTCGCTCGACCACGCACGCGGCCCCTGGCGATCTGCCCGCACCATGGGCCACTCGTGACGTCCCGGATCCCGGATGGGGCGCGTGCGCGACGGCCGAGGCGCATCGACGATCCTGCGGAAGGGGTCGTCGATGCCGACGCGAGGCGCGTGCGGGAGCGCTTCGCAGCGGCGGCACCCTGCAGGATGGCGCGGTTTCCGATCGCGGCGGCATCGCTTCCGCCGCAGCTCCGGCGACCCGGCCTGCGTCGGCTGGTGGTCTGCCGCACCCAGGGCACGGCCTGCGTCTTCGGACAGGCATACCTGACGGCCGGAGGTTACGTCGGAGCCTACGCCATCTACTTCGACTGGAAGGAAGGAAGCCGCGATCCCGGTGCGCTCGCCGTCAGGAAGATCGTCTGGCGGGACGAGGCGAGCGGCTACGACTGCATCGTTCTGCGCGACCCCGGCGGCAGGTTCGGCGGATTCGTCGGCGTCCCCGAGCTACATGCCGCGCACGGCAAGCCGTGGACGGAGCTCCGGACGACGCGCGGCGGCGGCATCCTCGAGGCGGTCTCCGCTTCGGATCGCGGATCGCTTCACGCGGAAAAGAGGTCGACTTTGGCGGAGGAGGCCCGCAGCGTGTCAAACCGCATCGTCCAGCTGCGAATGGACCCCGAGTCGTTCCAGCACCCGGTCATGCTGTCGAGGGACGATCGCTGGTGGTTCGGGCTCGATCCCGCAGGACCGCCAGGACCTCGGCGTGAACGGCGTCAGCTCGACCTGCCTCTGCCGCCGACGTCGAACCGGCCGATCGGCGAGGAGGCTTCGGCGTTCCTCGGAGCGGCGGCGCTGGCGCTCGCCCTAAGCCGGACGGACCTGCGCCCGCGAGGATCCGGATAGGCCGTCCGGACCGCGTCGCGGTCGACCCCGGGGCCGACGCCGTGCCGGCGCGTATGCGATCCGGAGGTGGACTCCGCCTGCGCTTTGCGCCAGCAAAAAGGAACGTCTGACAGGGAGAAGACGCATGGCCCGTTCGGCGACGACCCGCGGCAGGCAGGAGACCAAGGCCGCCGAGAAGAAGGTGGCGAAGACCGGCAAGCCCGCCGGCGGCGCGCGCGGCGGCATCACCGCGCCCGTGACGCCGTCGGCCGAACTCGCCGAGATCGTCGGAACCGCCGACCTGTCGCGCAGCGAGGTAGTCAGCAAGGTCTGGGACTACATCAAGAAGCACGATCTGCAGGACGCCAAGGATCGTCGCCAGATCAACGCGGACGACAGGCTGCAGAAGGTCTTCGGCAAGAAGTCCGCGAGCATGTTCGAGATGAACAAGCATCTCAGCGCGCACCTCACCGCCGCGAAGGGCTGACGCAAGGGCGTCGTCGCCGGTGCGGGCAGGCGAGCGGCTCCTGCCTGAAGGGGCCATCGGAATGTGCAGCTTCGGACTGATCGGAACCGCGATCATGTCTTCATCCAGCCGTTCGCCCGGGCGAACGCCGGATCGAATTAGTCGCCGACGATCCCGACGACGTCGTTTCCGACGCTGACCTCGACGTCGAGTCGAGGAAGAGCAAGTCCCTCGAGCAGGACGGCGGGCTGCCTTGGTCCGCGACGACCTCCGGCCAGGCGGCATCGCCAACCCTTTCCGCGCGGCCTATTCCATCGGCTTTCTCCGTAGCGCCGGGGCCTGGACACGCCAGGGCACCAAGTCGCCCGGGACCGGTCCTTCTCGAGACCGGCCCGAGCAGCCAGCGGTCGCTCGCCCATCACGGCGAAGGCATTGGGTCGGTCGGGAACCGGGCCGGGCAACCTCGTGCCGACGCATCCACCGTCGGGATGCGCGACGTCACTCGGGTTTGGCGTAGCGCTCCTTCCACGTTACCCGCCTCATCACCGGAGCGCGGGCTCCGCCGTAGACATGATCCGCCGCCCAGTCCCTCTCGGCTCCTCCCTGCTCCTCGGGCACGGCGCGCCACCACAGGCGGCGGCCGGCATCCCATCGATAGCCGCGCGACTTGAGGGCATCCCTTGCGGACATTGGGGCGCCGACCGCCTCCACGACCGAGGTCGCCCGCGCCGCGTTGACGAGCAGCTCCTTCATGACGGTGCCGCCGCCATCCAGACGGTGATCGAGGAGATGGAGCAGCGCGTTGACGTCGCCGGCGGCGCGGTGGGCGTCGAAGAACCAGCCGCACTGGAGCAGGAGCTGCGTCAGCGAACGCCCGTCGAACCCGTGGTCCCTCCAGGCTAGGTCGTTGAGGCTGCAGATCCACGGCCGGGGAGGGAGGTCGAACCGCCTGTCGACGAAGGGACGGTCGAACGCGGCGTTGTGGCTCAGGAGCAGGTCCGCCGACGTCAGCTCGCCGTATGCCTCCCCCTCCGAGATCGAACGCCCGGCGACGTCGGCGTCCGTGATCCCGGTGACCTTCACGATCTCCGGCGGGATCGGCCGGCCGGGGTCCTCGAGCCAGCTGCTGTTGCGGCCCGTCGACACGATCCGGCCCTCAGCGTCGATGCGGACCGTCTGCAGCGACAGCTCGATGATCTCGTCGAGACGATGGTCGAACCCCATCGTCTCGACGTCGAGGACGCAGACGCTCAGCTCCCCGGTCCTCGCGTAGCCGGACTCCCGGCGTTCCATGCGCCCGATGCGCTTCAGTATCCGGAAGTCGGGGTGGCGCGCCAACGCCCGCGCCAAGGTGCCGACTGGGACCGGGACGCCGACGACGTCCTCCGGGAGCGGCGGCCTCACGCGGCGAACCGCTGCTCGACCTGAAGGTCGAGTCCCGTCGCGTGATCGCCACCCGGGTCACGGGCGACGGTGGCGAGCATGCGCCGGACCGCGTCCGAGAGCAGCGTCCGCGCGATCACGCCGTCGGCGTCGAATCCCTCCTGCACGAAGGCCGCCTCGCCCAGCGCCTGCCCGTAGCGGACGCACAGCCGCCGCCGGAACGCCTCCTCGTCCGTGGCCACCGTCGCGCAGAAGGCCTGCACGGAGCGGCCAGCCGAACCGACGCGACCCTCGAGCGTGCAGGTGAACAGCCGTGGAACGGCCGGGCGCGCCGGAGGCGGGGGAGACGGGATCGGTTCGCCGAGCGGGCCGTCGTCCTCGTCCTCCTCCGCGGCGAGAAGCGCGTCGAGGTCCTCGCGGTCGGCGTCGAGTCCCAGCGAAAGGCCATGGAGGAGGGTCGCGCGGACGAAGGCGTCCCTGTCCTGACAGGCGTCCAAGGCGCAGGCCCCGCCGAACAGGTCGCGCGGAGCAAGGAGCCAGGCCACCGGATCATGGGGGATGGCCTCCCGCGCGAACCGCGCCCCGACGTCGGCCGCCACGATGGCGAGGCGCTGCAGACGCCGGCCGGTCGTCGGAACGACCGGGTCGTCGGGGTGATCGGAGACTAGCGGATCGGCGAACCCTACGGCGTCGTCGGGCAGGACGGGCATGCGCAGGGCGCCCGCAAATGCGGCGTTCTCGAGCTTCATGGTCTTCCTCCTCGTCGGCATCCGCATGGGCGCAGCTGCCTCCGAGCCTCACATAGCATCCAATATTTGATGTTTCAACAACTATCATATCATTTATCTTCGACATGTCCGAAAGCGACTTGCCGTTCAACATCCTTTCCATTATATGAAAATCATGGAAACGAGTCCAGCCGTTAGCACCCTCAGCGCCCTCGCCCATGAAGTGAGGCTGACCGTCTACCGGATGCTTGTCGATGCGGGGCAGGACGGCATGGCCGCAGGCGAGATCAGCGACCGCCTGGGGATGCACAAGGCCACGCTTTCGAACCATCTGAAGATCCTGCTCGCGGCAGGCGTGGTGGACCAGGAGCGGCGCAGCCGTTCGCTCATATACCGCGCACGCCCCGAGCGTGTGGTGGCCCTTTCGCGGCTGCTCGCGGAAGGCTGAAGCTGGTCCCGCACCCCCGCCCGCCGCATCGGGGGGGAAGGCGAGGGCGGCCCGGCGGTGCTGCGGTCACACCACCAGCTTCGCCACGTCCATGGCCTTGTCCACGATCGCCAGGAACCTGGTCACTCCACCGACGAACGAGCGGAGGTCGTCGAACTCCTTGATTGCCGCCTCCACGTCCGGAACCGTCTTGGCGACCGCCTGCGCGTTGCGCGTGATCGCCGCCGTCTGCTGGGTCAGAAGCTGCCTTCCCACGGAGCCTACCCGCGCGTTCACCTCGGCGATCTCGTCCGTGACGGCCACCACCTGGGCGGCCGTGGTCGCCTGGGCGATCGAGGCGTTGAGCGAGGCGACGAGCCCCACGAGGGAGGTATGAACCGCGTTCAGGTCCGGATTGACGGCCAGCGGCGCGGACGCCGCGGCGGCCGGTCTACGTTCGCTCACTTCGCCGTCTCCTTCTCGATCGACCTGGAAAGCGACGCGACCTCCGTCAGCCGCTCGTCGATGACGTCGAGCAGATCGCCGATAGGGCGACGCGATCCCGCCGCTGCCGCCGAGTGGGCGTCGGCCAGCGCCAGCAGCGAGTGTCTGAGGTCGGCCAGCGTAGCGAGCTGCGCCTACCAACGATCGAGCAGGGCCAGATAGTCCGTCACGATCGCCCGGCGCGCGTCCTCGTCGCGCCTGGCCTCCACCGCCAGGGCGTAAGCGAGCCCGGCGGAGCGGGCGCTTGCCGGCGGTGATCTCGGTCGATCGCCTCCGGACGAATGCGACGCGTTCACGCGGAACGTGGGCTTCGGATGGGGAGGTCGTTTCAGGCGAAGGAAACCGGAGGGCTTCGAGATCGAGGTCATGCCCGCAGACGATGAGCCGCATGACGACCGGGCGGTCGGTTCGAGGCCTGCGCGTCGACGACGACCGAGCCGCCGGGTGAGACGTGCGCTCCGGCGTCGCGACAGCCTGAGATGCCCATTCATCATCGAGCGGCGCTCGACGTCGACGACAAGGAACGCGCACGACGCGACCGCACCCAGCGTCCGAACGTCAGAACAGGTCGGAAGGCAAAAAGACCCTGCGAGATCGCCGCAGGAGGAAAGCCATGGCCACGGAGACGTCCCGGAAGCAGGTTCCGGAAACGAGAAGAGAGGCGCGTAGACGCGCCGCGATCCTGCGCCGCTACGTCGCGATCGAGGCGCCGACACTCGACGACGACGACTGCTTCGCCGCCGAACTCGGTCTCTCGAGGGATGGGCTTCGTCAGCTCGCCCGCGCATGGCGACGCCATGCGGACCCGGCGCTGCTGCCGGGCGCCTACACCCGCGCGACCTCCGAAGACCGGCAGCTCGCGCGCGATGCCGCCGCAGTTCCGGATCTATCGGCGGTGGATCCGGCACGCCGGGTCGCGATCAGGACGCGTATCGCCGAGCTCGGCGTGTTCCTCGCGCTGGAGAATCCGACGGCGGACGACGAGGAGCGCTCGGCCGGGCGGCTCGGAATGTCGACTGCGGCCTTCCGCCGTCTGCTGCGCAGCTGGATCCTCGCCCGGAACCCCGCCGCGCTCGCCGGTGGCTCCACGCCGCCCCGGCTCCCGCACCGGCACAAGCAGACCATCCCGGCCGCCGTGGAGGCGCTGATCGCCGATGCGATCGAAGGGCTCGGGCCGCAGGCGAACGCGCTGGCGGTCCACCGCGTGGTCGCGCGGCGGTGCGCGGAGGAGGGGCTGAAGGTGCCCAGCAAAGTCACCGTGCACCAGCGCTTCGTCGAAGCGCGAGCACGATCCGGTGGAGGGCAGGGCGAGGCCATCCTCGCGACCGACCACGTCGCCCTCCAGCTGCAGACCGTCGGCGCGCACGGCCCCCAGTATCCCGTGCTGAGCGTCCTCCTCGAGACAGCATCGGGCCACATCCTGGCGCACACCCTCTCGACCGATCCGCCGACGGCCGCTTCCACGGCGGGGCTGCTCGCCGAACTCCTGGATGGCGCGGGCGGCAAAGGCGGGGAAGCAGTCCCTCTGGACATCGCCACTCCGAAGGCGCGCGACTGGGACGCAATGCTTCGAACGCTGAAGAGAGGGGGCGTCGTCGTGCAAAAGACAAGGACCCGCGCCCTGCGACCGGGGCGGCACCTCACCCGCCTTCTCGGGGACAGGCTCGGCCGCCTCTTCCTGCGGCCCGGCCTGACGACGCGCCCTGCCGACGGGCACATGCGCAAGCTGGGAGGAGACAGCTCCGCTTTGACCATAGAGGAGGCACGGACGGTCGTGGCGGACCTCGTCGCGCGCCACAACCGCGGGCATCCGCTGGGCGGCACCCCCTCGTTCGCGGACGAGGCGTCGAGGCGCGCGCTGGCTGAGGCGCTGCGCTCGGCACGCGGCTGACCGCTCAGATCGCGGACAGGGCGCGCTCGACGGGCATGAGCAACTCCTCCAGCCTGCCGACCGCCGCCCGGGCGGGGTCGTCGGCGGCGGTGCGCTCCATGAGGGACAGCCGCCTCAGATTGTGGTCGTGGATCTCGGCACCTATCTGCCGTCGAAGCGCGGCCGTCAGCTTCGGCATGTCCTCGACGCGTCCCGTTCGGTAGCTGCGCCCCGCATCCCGGCAGCCGGCTCCGATCCAGATCCTGCCGAGCCGCTCGCCCAAGGCGTCGACCAGGAGCCTGCCCAGGGTCCCCTCCGTCACCAGTTCGACGCTTCCCTGGTCCACCGCCCGCGCCAGCGCCCGCGCGTCGTCGGGAAGGACGTGCATCTCCACCGAGGCGGGAAGCTCCGCCGCGATCCGGTCCAGCGCGAGCGCCGTCAGCCCGTAGCCTTCCGCCAGCTCCCTCGACTTCGGGTTCCGGACACCGCGGAACGCATGGTTGATCGCCCGAGCGTAGGCGCCCGCCGGAGCGTAGAGGCTCCAGATGGTCCATCCCATGACCAGACCGGTTCCCAGATCGAAGAGCGCGTAGAGCCGGACGGGCATGCCGGGGTCGTGCCAGACGTCGAGGCCGGCGCTGTCCAGGACAACGCGCCGGCCGAAGGGCTCCTTCGGCGGCTCGGAGCGCTGCGCGTCCAGGACGAGCCGCCGCACGGTGGCGAACGCGGGCGTCGTTCCGAAAGCCTCTCCCAGCTTCCGCCGCACCTCGGCGTTGCCAAGGTCCGGCTGCTCCGCGAGCAGCATACGCACCCGCTCGAGCATCCTGTCGCGAAGCTCGATGGATGCCGTCCGGCCTGGCCCGTCGCGGGTCAGGTTCACCCCGAGGGCGCTCAGGCTCGGCGCCCGTCTCCAACCGTTGTGGACGGCGTAGAAGCTGGAGCGCGACATCCCGGCCGCCGCTGCGGCGGCCATCATGTCGGGATACCTGGCCCGTCCTTCAGGTCCCCGCTCGACCCCCCTTATCGCCTCCAGGCGCCGCAAGGCGGTCTCCTTCTTCCGCTGCGGGAGACCTTCCCAGAGCATCCTCTGTTCGTCCGGCATGTCCGGCCAGAGCGACTCGAGTTCCAGGCCCGATTCGCCGTTCCCCGCAGATGCCACCTTCTTCTCCGCGGCCAACCCACGCGCTCCCATGCCTCAAAGCCCGTTAGCCTCCTAGCACCGACCGTAGGTCGAACCAAGTAATGGCCACTATTTTCAGACTGGTGTTGACATTTTCGCAAATTTAGCTTAACTACACACCATTCTCGGAACCTGGAACACTGATATGCCGCTTCTTCTGCTCCTGCTTCGCAGCCTGCGCCGTTCCACTGCCGCCCCGGCTCCCACGGGGAAACGGTTCGGCCGACGAGACCATGGCGGCCGCCGCGACAGCCGCGACGCGGGCCACATCGCGCGCCGGGCGACGCGCTGATGGGGATGATCCAGACGCATTGGCGTGCGACGGGGGCGAGGCGCCAGCTGGGGGACCGGGCCGTCCCGGTGCAGGGGACAGACGTCGCACAGCTCCTCGTCCGCTCGCCGCGGCCGGACCACTACCTCGACGAAGGCCACGAGGCGCTGGCCGGCCGCATCAGACGGCTGGTCAGGGAGACCGACGTCGACGTCGCCCGGTGCGTTCCGCTCGCGAGGATGTATCGGGCCGCGAACGACGGGCCGCTCCGCACGATGAGCGGCGCTCTGCCGCACGAGAACGGCTGGATCCCCCTCCACAAGGCCAGGGGCCTGGCGCACTGGCAGGGCGTGGCGCAGCGCGGGCTGCTGGTGCGCGGCGAGAGCGACTTCTCGATCGAGCGGATCGCCTCGGAATCGGTCGCGCTCGAGTTCCCGTATCAGGACGGCACGACGACGCTCACGTTCGACGTCGAGACGTGGGGCGCCGACGGGACCCGGACCGTTTGGGAGGTAAAGCGGGACGAACGCGACCTCGCCGACCGGGACTACAGGCATGCGCTGGCGATCGCCGCGGAGATCTTCCGCCGCTGCGCGATCGGCTTCGGCGTCATCTTCAGGGACGAGATCTTCACGTCCCGCGTCCACCGTGCCAACGCCGAGATCTTCGCCGCCCGGGCCTTCGTCCGCATCGACAGGAAGCACGTGGACCGTCTCGAGAACGCGGCGATCCGTCGCGGTCCGAGGTGCGCGTATGGCGAACTCGCCGAGGCGCTCGAGCCCGACGCGCCCAACTTCGGCGCCGCCCTCGTCCAGGCCTTGGCGGTGCGCCGCAGGGTCGAGATCGACCTCACCGGAAGGCTGCATGCCGACACCCCGCTGAACATCCACTGATGGGAGACCAGACCATGCCTACCTCCAAGCCGCCGCCGCGGCGGAGCCCCCCACCCAAGAGCCGACCCGCGCCGGCGTTCCGCCGCATCCACGTCGGGCGCCTCGGCGTCGCCGGGCCGGACGTCCACGCCGTGGTCGCCCGCAGCGGCAGGGTCAGGCTCGTGACGGCCGGGCCGTCCGTGATTCGCCAGACCCGCTAAGCCTAACCAACACAGGACGAGACGGATGACCGAAGTCGCAGGCGAGCGGCTTCGGAAGGCGTCCGCGCGCCTGCAGCAGAAGGATCCGACCATGCTCGGCGACGACCACCCCCGCGACAGCGGCTTCGACCTCACCCCTGAGATGGAGGAGCTGCTCATCGCCTGCAGCCGGATCTCGCTCGCGGCCCTCCTGGACGGATCCGCATCCGAGCTCGGAGACGCCGACTCCGTCCTCTGACCACAATCCTCGATACGCCAACCAGCCACGACCACAGGAGCACGACCCCATGCACAACAAGTTCGAACCCGGCACGATCATCGAGATCGACGGAGCCGACTACCGGCCGCTCGGATACCAGGACGGCCGGATCCACATCGTGAACGTCATCACCGGCGCCGCCTACGTCCACCCGGACGCGGAAGGGGTGAACGGCCTGCTCACCGAGGAGGAGTTCGACCGGCTGCTCGAATGCGGTCGTCTCGTGGTCCGGTCGCCGCGGTCCGGCGACCGGACCCGGCTGCTCAACGAGACCTCGCAGATCTCCATCCTCGAGGCCTCCAAGCTCGATCCCGCCGTCGAGAAGATGCTGGTGCAGGTGCGGATGGCCGACGAGAACGGCGTCCCCAACGGCGACAAGGCGATCGGCCGGTTCTTCGCCCGCGCATGGGACGAGGCGCTGACGAAGAGGTTCGGTCCCCACGACCCGCCCCGCACCATCCGCTCCTGGCGCGCGAAGCGCGGCCGCGCCGGCCACCGCCACGCCCGCGACATGGTGCGCCTGAGCCGCGTGCCGGGGATCAGGCGCATCGTCAAGAGGGCCGACCAGCAGGTCCTCTGGAAGCACGCGGTCCAGGCGTGGACCGCCAAGACCGCCGTGAAGGACGCGCACGCCGAGGTCGACGCCGAGATCCGCCAGATCAACGAAGGCCGCCACCCGACGTATCCGGCGCCGGACAAGCCCTACAGGATCCCCTCGGAGCGGACGGTGAGGCGGGCCATCGGAGCGATCGAGAGCGCGTCCACCACCGCGGCCAAGAAGGGCGAGGCCGCGATCGAGCAGGACTGGGCCGGAGCGGGCCGGCCGCTCACCGCCGACTTCGCCTTCCACCGCGTCATCGTCGATCATACGCGTCTCGACCTCCACGTGGTCGACGAAGAGTTCGAGATGGTGCTCGGCCGTCCCTGGCTGACGCTGGCCATCGACGTGAAGACGCGCGCCATCGTCGCCCACCTGATCACGTTCGTCGACCCGTCCGCCTGGACGGTCGGTGAGATCCTGCGCCGCATGGCGCTCCCCAAGCGCGTGCCTGCGGGGATGGCGAAGCTCTATCCCGTCCTCCGGAAGATCCGTGGAAAGCCCGTCGAACTCGTCGTCGACAACGCCGCGGAGTTCCGGAGCCACATGCTCGAGGCGGCCGCGCGCGGGGCGGGCTTCGGCGTCCGGTTCTGTCCGATCGCGTCCCCCCGCTACCGTGCGGTCGGCGAGCGGATGATGGGCACCGCCAACCGCGAGATCTGCAGGCTTCTTCCCGGACGGGTCCTTGCCCCCCGCGAGGCCCGCCGCCTGGGCGTCGACAACGCCGATACGGCATGCGTCCTGATGAGCGAGGTGGAGCCCGTCGCCAACATGGTCGTCGCGATGATCAACACGACCCCGAACAGCGGCAACGGCGACCGCCAGCCGGCGCTCCTCATGGAGCAGGAGCTCAATCGCAACGGCATCACGAACTTCGCCGACATGCAGTCGTTCCTGATCGACTGCATGGACATCGTTGCCGACGCGCAGCTCAGTCCGTCCGGCCTCCGGGCGTTCAATCTGCGCTACCACGACATCGTCGCCGTCCGGGGCCTGCTCGACGACCTGGTGCCCCTCGAGGGCCGGCGGAAGCGTCGCGACGACGCCACCGCCACCGTCGACTTCCGCTACGATCCCTCGGACATCAGCCGCATCCACGTCTGGAACCGCCGTCGGCGCGTCTTCGTCGAGCTGCGCTGCTCGGACGAGCGGTATGCGGACGGCATGCCGCTGTGGTTCCACGAGCAGGTCCGCGCCGCCGCGGCGAAGGAACGGGAGGCCTTCAACACGCAGGAGCAGCGGCTCGCTGCCAGGGCCCGTCTCGTGCAGGCCATCCGCGGCATCAGCCCGGACGAGAAGCGGAAGTCGCGCGAGGCGGTGGCCAAGCTCCTCGAGATCCCGCGCATCCGCCAGGTGACCGGCAACATCGTCGAGCTGTCGCGCGTCGAGGCGGAGCCGGTCAGCCTCGACGAGTTCATCTCCTGCGACCGCGCGGCGCTGACCTCGCTCGACCAGGAGATCCTGTCCAGCCGTCCGGCGGTCAGGCCGCGGGCGTCGCGTTCCAACCTTCGCGGGCGTCGCCGCGAGAAGGAGGCGAGGGACCGCCGCCATGCCGGCCAGCCGTCGGCCCCGAACGAGGCGGAGCAGGCGCCTGCCGCGCGTCGGCCGCGCCCGGCTGCGGAACGGGGAGGGTTCTCCTGATGGAAAAGGCCAGCGAACGCGCGCGGCGAATCGGCGAGGCGAAGGCCCGCTTCAACTCGATCGTCGTCGACTATCCCCCGATGACGGCCGCCATCGAGGCGATCACGGTGGTGCGGGAAATGCAGCGCGCCATCCCGTCCGATGCCGCGAGCCCGATGATCCTGCTCAACGCGCCCCTCGGCACGGGCAAGTCGATGACGCTCAAGACGGCCGCAGCCCATGCGGCCGCCGAAGCCCCCGAAGGCCATCGCCCCATCCTCGTCGTCCAGACGCCGAGCGCCGGGACGACGGACAGCATCCCGTCGGCGATCCTCAAGGCGCTGGGGGCGGCTCGGCCGGACGTGGGCAAGGTCGAGGCCCGCTGGCTCCGGGCCGTGGCCGAGATGCGGCGCTGCCACGTGGAGGTCGCCGCATTCGATGAGTTCAACCGGGCGGCGCGACGGCCCACGATGAGCCGCCCGATCGCGATGGCCATACGGGAGCACCTCGTAGACGAGGGCGTCGCGGCGGTCGCGTTCGTGGGGACCGCCGACGCCGCGGTCGTCCTCGGCCAGTGCGAGGACATCCTGGACCGGCTCGAGGACGAGATCGACCTCAGTCCGCTCGCCTGGCACGAGCAGGAGGACAGGGAACTCCTCTTCGCCTTCCTGCGCGACGTGGACGCCGAACTCCAGGGGAACGGGCTTCTCGCCGCCTCGTCCGGTCTCGGCGACGGGGTCACGGCGAAGGGGCTCTGGGAGGCTTCGAAAGGACGTCTGCGCCCACTCATGGGCATCATCCGGGGAGCAATGGCGCTGTCCATGCGGAGGGACGGCGCCTCGATCACCGCCGACGACCTGCGCCAGTCGATCGACGCCTACAGCCTTCGGGTCGACTTCATCGGCCGGAACGAATTCTCGTGAAGACGGACGCGACCAAGTTCGGCTCTGATCGGCACGACGCCAACCTCAGGCCGCCGATCCCCGGCGAATCCGGCAACGGATACGTCGCGCGAGCCGCGGCGGCGTCGTTCGCCGAGCACATGTTCGACCTCACATCCGCAGCGGGAGCCGTGGACGTCGGGCATGCGGCGCCGCTGCTCCTCGATCCGGCGGCCGTCCGGAGACTTGCGACGAGCCTCGGGATCGATGCCGCCGACTTCGCCGTCAGGGGCCTGCGCTCCGCCGACGCGCCGGGCCGGATCGCCTTCTTCGGCTCCGCCGTCGACCGCCGCCACCTCGTGTCCGCGGTGCGCAGGTTCGCTCCCGCGGCGCTGGCGATCTCGGCGCACCATCGCGCCCTCTGGCTGCTCTCCGCCTTTCCGTTCTGCGGCGAAACCTGGACGCTGCTCACGACCGAATGCCCCGATACCCACTGCGGGGCGGTCCAGCGTTGGCGATGGACGAGGGGGATAGAGATCTGCGACCGCTGCGGCGCCGCGCTCGAGCGGGCGGCCACGCCGGAAGTCCCCGTGCGTCTCCGCGACCGCCTAGCGGCCGCGATCGGCATCGTCCACCCCGACGGCGAGACGAGGACGAGGGCGCTCGCCAGGCTCCCGGAAGGACTGGCGACGACGACGTCTGCCGGCATCCTCGATCTGCTGTGCGCGGTGGCCGGCGTCGTCGATCCCGTGATCCGCCACCGCGCCGCGCGTCAGCTGATCGACCCCAAGGCCGAACCGGGGCGGATCATCGAGGCGGTGGCGAGCGCCTTCCGCGTGCTGGAGGAATGGCCGGACGGCTTCGCGCGGCTCGCCAGCGAGCGCCTTTCGTCCCGGACGGGGAAGCACGGCGACGGCAACCGGGGCGCGACCCTCGCCTTCCTCGACCTTCCGTCTCGCTGCACAGTGGAACCCGAGGTCGCGGAGGCGATCGCCGGGGTGCGCGGGCTCCTTTCCGCCGGGCGCGAGGCGGGATACTCGCCCGAGGAGGCGGCGGCGAAGTGCGGGACCCGTCCATCGACCATCCTCGCGGCCCGGCGCGAAGGGCGCATCCCGACCGTCTTCCACCTGGACGGCGGCCGCGCGGTCGCGCTGCTCGACCGTCGGCACGTCGACGGACTGAGAGGCGCCTTCCGCGTCCCCTACCATGTCGCCGCGGCAAGGCTCGGGGTCACCTATCGGACGATCGAGGAGCTGGTCGCACTCGGCAGGCTCGATCGGGCTCCGCTCGAGCCGAAGGCGCGCCCGGTGCCCGCCGTCACGGGCGGATCGCTGAACGCCCTCGTCGGCCGCATCGAGGCGGCAGGGGCCGGCCGCATCGACGACGGCGTCCCGCTCGACGCGGCGATGCGGGCGGTCGGCGGCCGCCTGAAGCCATGGACGGGAGCCCTGTGCGCGATGCTGGATGCCGCGATCTCGTTCCGCCTCGACGGGCGGGGCACGGGGCTCGTCCGTCGGGTGGTGGTGGAACGATCGGCATGGATCGCCCTGAGCGGCCTACCGCAGGTGCCGGAGCCGTTCCCGGGCGCGTTCTCGGATGCGATGTCGAAGGCGGACGCGGCCGACGCGCTCAACCTGCGGCCGAGCGGCTACGTGGCCGTCCTGTCGTCGTGGCCGACTTCGCACGGTTGGGCCCGCACCGTGCCCGTGAGCGAGGTGGAGGCCATGACCCGGAGCCTCGTCTCGGCAGCCGAGATCGCCGCGCGGCTTGGTGTGACCTCCAAGCAGGTCGGCACGCTCATGAGGCGTGCGGGCGTCGGGCGCATCTCGGCCGCAGGCTACGACAGACGCGCCTTCGACCGGATGACGATCACCGGCGGCGGCGATCATCCCGAACCGGGTTCGGCCGAGCCGGCCCGCCGCCGACGCTCACAGGCCAAGGCGGGGTAGGCCCGGCGCGACCAGCCGGGCGACGGGCCGCGTCGCTCCGGAAGGCATTACAGTCGCACTGTATCCGCGTGGAGCAGAGGCTGAAGGGCGGCGCCGCGCCGGCTAGCTGCGACGTCGCCTCCAGCTGACGATCCGCCACAGATACAGGGCCGCGATTAGGGCGATCACGATCGCCGAGACGGGGCCCACGAAGCGGCCGACCGCTGCGTAGCTCGCTCCCAGCCGCGCTCCCGCCATCGCGAGCAGGGCCGTCCAGCCGGTGGTCCCTGCGAGCGACCAGAGGAAGAACCGGCCGAAGGGCATCGCAAGCAGACCCGCGGGGATCGACACGATCGAACGTATAGTAGGCACGAGGCGGCCGAGGCCGACGACCGCGCCGCCCCAGTTCCCGAAGAGCCGCCGCCCCCGTTCCACGTCGTTCCAATCGAGCGCCAGCCAGCGGCCGCGACGATCGACCAACCGGCGGAACCGATCGACCCCCAGCCTCCGGGCCACCCAATACCAGAAGAGGTTGCCCACCATGGCGCCCGCCGTGCCGGCGGCGATGACGCCGGCGAGGCCGAGCGGGGCGCGGGCCGTCTGCATGCCCGCCAG